>OGXI01000268.1_pt1 | contig 46967 bp, 35 predicted proteins | sample 1576221 | NCBI WGS metagenome assembly OGXI01 (sample SAMEA3541523, study PRJEB24748) | human gut metagenome | biome: human gut; feature: human-associated habitat; material: faeces | place: China | collected 2012
TCGACGGCGACAGGTCCACCGGGCCGCCGTTGCGCGCCGCCATCTGCTCGGGCGACAGCCCCCGGCGCAGGCAGTCCCTTATCGCCTCCAGCCTGGCCGCCGCGGCGGGCTCGTCGGCGTCTATCCCGCGCCTGGACGAGACGAGGACCGAGTCGGCGCACAGCTGCGCGGCCCGGGCCTCGTAGAAGACGTGGGGGCGGCGCTTGCAGCCGATCGCGCGGTACCGGCCGCAGCCGTTGCAGCATCGCGGCCACGCCGCCAGGCGCGGGCAGGCCGCCGACAGGTCGGCGGAGGCGTCCACGCGCTCGCCGCGCCTGGCCTTCGGCGCCGTCACGAACCTGTGCGACGCCACCTCGGCGCTCACCGTCGAGGGCGACCTGCCCAGCTCCCTCGCGATCTCCCTGCACGACGCCCTGCGCTCCAGCATCCTCTGGACCGTGTCCCGCTCGTGCCTCGTGAGCCTTCCGTAGGCCCTCGGGACCGCCCTTGCGGAGCCGCTTTTCTTCTTTCCGGACATGCCGTCCTCCGATCTCCCGGGGCCGGCCGATCCGGCCCTCAGGGTATCGGGTTCCCACATTCATCCGCACATGTACGGATGAATGTGGGAGGTGTTCGGATAAAGTTGATAATCAAGGATTTCGCGGAGGGTTGTTGCCGTTTACCGAGGGGTTGTTGTGCAACAACGGGTGAGCTGCAATACTTAATTCTATCTTTGCAAACTGCACTTTAACTACACCAATGCAGGGAGGATCTTATGCAGCGCAAGCATTCTGCTATTGTCGCGGGCCTGACGCTGGCGCTTTCGTTTGGCGCCGTTTCCGTGCCGGCACCCGCCGCTGCCGAGGAGCCCACGCCGGGCGTTGCCTCGGATGCGACCGATATCGATAAGGGTCTCTATACCCAGCAGTCCTTCTCGGGCGTGCTGAGGTCGGTCCAGGGCGTTTCGTTTGTTAACGTGACCCCCGAGATGAAGTACTTTACCAAGTACGAGAGCCATGGCAACTATAACCAGGGCTTTTCGTATGGCGACGGCTATAACGCGCTGGGTTATTACCAGTTCGACCGTCGATGGTCGCTCATTCCGTTTATGAAGCAGGCCTACAACTACAACCCCGAAAAATACAGCATGCTCAAGGATGCGATTGATCGCGGCAGCGAGATTTCCAACACGAGCAATGCCATGTACGAGAACGGCCAGCTCACCGAGTTGGGCCGTATTGCGCAGGAGGCTTTCCAAGGTGCTTATAACACCGACCCTGTTGAGTTCTCGGCTCTGCAGGATGCGTATGCGTACAACTCGTACTATGCGGTGACCGAGGCGTGGCTCAAGAGCGGCCTGGGCATTGATATTTCGGGCCGTGCCGATTGCGTTAAGGGCATGGTGTGGAGCATCACCAACATGTGCGGCACCGGTGGTTGCAGGGACTTCTTCCGTTGGGCAAACCTTTCTAACAGTATGACTGATCGCGAGTTTGTGACGGCGCTTTCCAACAGTGTGGTCAATAACGTGGCGACCAAGTATTCGAGCCAGCCCCAGTATCATGAGGGCTGGAAGAACCGCTACCGCAACGAGCTGAAGGACTGTTTGGTTTATATCGCCGAGGACGAGGCCGCTGCCGCTGCGACGCCCGTGCAGCCCGAACCTACGCCGGCGCCCTCGCCGACGCCTGATTCGAATGACGACTCGAGCGACGATGCCAACGATGACAGGATGGATGCGCCCTCGACCGGTGCTGACGGTGATGGCTCTGCTGATGGCACTACCAACAACGGCTCCACCTCGAACGGCTCCGATTCAAACGGCTCTGCTGCGGGCGATTCGTCTTCAAGCTCTGCCGGCAATACGGACAGCGACGCTTCTGGTTCGACCGGCGCTGGCACCTCTAACCCATCCACCGGCTCGATCGATTCGTCCGTTGGCACCGGCTCTAACAACGGCTCCGGCTCTGACGCAACCCCTGGTTCCGATGCTTCCAAGGATGACTCGAATAAGGCGCCGGACGTTCCCGTTGCTTCGCCGGACAAGAAGCCTTCTTTCTCCGAGCAGCTTGGTTCTACGCTGGGCTCTTCGCTGATGGCTGGCGTCAATAACGGCTCGACCCAGAACAAGGGCAACTCTGATCAGGTTTCCACGGAAAAGATCGAAGCCGCAAAGGGCGACTCCAAGGACAAGGCTTCCGAGAAGACCGAATCCGATAAGGGTTCTAGCTCTGAGGAGAAGAGCGACAAGTCCGAACAGAAGAAGGACGAGGATAAGAAGTCTGAATCTGAGGAGAAGGACAAGAGCAAGGCCGAGGGCGAAAAGAAACAGTCCGAAGACGACGACAAGAGCGGTGCTGACAACCAGGTCCAAGAGCAAAATGACTCCAAAACGGTGACCACCACGACCACGACGACTACAACTACCAAGTCCTCGGGCGGCAACATGCCCAAGACGGGCGATCTGATTGTGATGGCGAGCCTTGCCAGTGCAAGCTTGGCCACACTGGGCGCTACGTCTATCGTAAGTGGTAAGCATAAGCTCGATCAGCAGAAGAAGGCTTCTGGGGAGGACGGCTTGGAGGAGTAATCTTCCAGATCGTTTTCTATAAGAGTTTGGGACGGGGTCCGGTGCGGCGGCATCGGCCCCCCTTTTTTTGTTGTGCAACGATTTGTTATGCCCCCTCGGGGGGCTGTTGCTACCGCTGCCCGAAACGTTTGCATGTCGATATTGTTGCGCTCTACCCGCTCGCTACAATGGGCATCGTGCTGCGTTAGAAGGAGAGTTTACGGTGTCTGAACAGGTGAATTGTGGTTTTGCTCATGCGTTTGGTGCACGGTTGCTCAATCATGCGGATAGCGCAGCTCTACCGGTTGATGCACACGACTTTTCCGATGCAATCAATCGGTGTTTACTCGTCGATAAGACTATGTTTATTGCCGATATATTGGACAGTGAAGCACCTGTTGCGCTTTGCTGTCGGCCCAAGGGTTTTGGCAAGAGCATGAATTTATCGATGCTCAAGTGCTATTTGGAACGACCTGATCGCCGGCTGCCGGATCGAAGCCTGTTCGCTGGTACCCAGATTTGGCAGGCGGGCGGCGGTCGCTATCGTGATGAGTACGCGAGTTATCCGGTCATCATGCTCGACTTTACAGCTGCCGCTTCGAGGCATGGCGCTGGTGCTGCGGCAGCAATTCGCGGGGCTGTCGTGCGCGAGTGCGCCCGATTACTGCCGCTGCTTGCCGCGCCTGATCTGTCAAGACGTGAGGTTCGTCTTATCGAGAGGGCGGCGCGTGGGGTGGCCAGCGATAAGGAGATCGATGCGGCGCTTGGCGTGCTTATTAAACTGCTCCAGGCAGCTTTCGATGAGCAGGTTGTTCTTCTGATAGACGACTACGACGCGGTATGTCCAAAGCGTTTGGACGCTAAGGACGACGGTAGCGTGGATTCCCTAGAGTCGCTCAGCCGAATGTTGTTCGACACCATTGCCGATGCCGGCGACTCGTTGCGATTGACGTGTCTGATGTGCGAACGCCCCGGTCATGCCGAGTTTGCGTTGTCCCAACGTGGGGTTTCCTATCGGTCGGCGACAGCGTTGTCGAGTTGGTGTGATCGATGGTTCGGTTTTTCGGACGACGAAGTCCAAGTGCTGTTGGATTGCATCGGTCGCAACGGCTGTCTGGATGACGCGCGTGAGTGGCTCGAGGGCTATCTGCTTGGTGGTTTTTATTGCTCGAGCCCGGAGCGCGTGGTGGACTACGCACATCGCGGTTGCGTCGCGCCCGTTCGGGCAGATCTGTATGGTTACGCCGACCGTCTGAGCGCATGCGTCGGCGACTGGAATCTCATGCGCCTGTCCGCATTGTTCGATTTACTTGAGGCGCATGGGTTTATTGAGGTGCCAGTGCATGTGCATGCCGAGGAGGCCGATGCCGCCAAGCCCGAAGATATCTGGACAGCGCTGTATCTGTCTGGATTTCTTACGACGGACATGACGGGGCATTCGGAAAACGGCGCGTGCCTTCGTTCCCTGCGTCTGCCTAACAACGAAGTGCGTCAGGCGCTCCGTCTTGTAATTCTGGAATGGTTTGAGTGCGCCGTTGAGGACGTTGGAGTTATCGACTCGTTCCATGACGGGCTGTGTCGAGGAGACGAGGACGCTGTAAAGCAAGCTTTGAGCTGTGCTATCGGCGATCTGGGCATCGATGTGGGCCAATCAGATATGCCGACAGCCTATCATCTGGTGCTTCAGGGGCTCTGCTTTGGACTGCCTGGCTATTGCAATCCCAGCTCCAAGCGAAGTGGCGTCTCGGATCGCTGGGATATCCAGGTGATTCCCACCGGTCGGGTGTTTGACGTGGCTGACACGTTCGGCATGCTCGATGAGCGACCGCTCATTACGATCAACATGATGTACGACCCTGGCGTCGATGCCCTGGGCCTGGAACTGTTGGCGGTTCAGGCGCTGCTCGAAATCGAGCGCGACGGCATCGATGATATCCGCGTGCCGCGCCCCGCCGTCGGGCGCATGCGTTGGGGCTTTGGTTTTGACGGTCAGCGTGTGTCCGTGGTGTGCCAACGACTGTAGCGGCGGGCGAAAGCCCTTTACTACTCCGCGTCCTTCAGGGGCGGCATGGGCTTCCAGTTAGGATCCTTAACGATCTTGCGGGCGTCCTTCATGCCGCGGCGCAGCGCCGGAATGCCGGTCTTAAAGCATTTGTCGACTGCTGCCAGACGAATGAACTCCTTGCAGAAGGTCGCGGCATTGCCCAGACGGAACAGCATGGGGTGGTAGTCACCGTAGATCTGCATATAGCGAGCGAGGAAGCCTCGGTTGCGCATGATGTAGTAGCGGTTGGTGTCGCTCGTGGAGTTGAGCTGTCGTTTGCCGGCGATATCCCAGTTGGAGACGGCGCGGGCGCGCTTGAGCACCACGTCGGCAACCACGGCGGCGGGGAAGTGCTGGCTGGCCACGTAGCCGTAGCAGGCATCGTCGCCGTAGATAAAGAAGCGCGCGTCGGGCAGGCCAATCTTGTCGACCACGCGGCGCGAGAACATGCCGCCCTCAAAGCACAGTTGGTTCATGGTGCGGTAGCCCTCGGGCCCCAAGTCCCACTTGGCGATGGGGTTAGGGATGCCGAGCGAAAGGATGAGCTGGTACTGCCAAAAGAAGGCACCGCCGTCAAAGTCCAGGCGCGAACCCTGGATGACATCGTAGCGGTCGGTCCACTTGGCAAGACGCTCGATGCCTTCGGGGATGACGAGCACGTCGTCGTCCATCACCCAGAACCACTGGGCCCCCAGATCGTAGGCGCATTTAGTGCCGGCGGAGAAGCCGCCCGCACCGCCGCCGTTTTCGAGCTGCGGGGCGTAGATGACACGGTCGGTGCCGCCCTGCGCGTCGGGCTGCTCGGTGTCGATGCCCCACAGGTTGGCCAGGCGCTCGTTAAATGCGGTGCACATGGCCTCGGTCTCGCGCGAATTCTCGTTATCGACAATCACGATGCGCCAGGGCGTTGCCGTGAGCTCGGTCATGGAGTCGAACAAGTTGGCCAGGAGTTCCTGGCGCTTGTACGTAACGACAACGATGGCGAGCTTATCGATGGGGGCGGGAAGGGTTGAAGGCATGGGGCAATATATCCTTTCACGCGCGGCGGGCGAGCGCTGCGCGGAAGCTATCGAATACGTCCTTGGGACTGTCCTATTGTAAAGGCTCGGCGCACCTTGACGGCAAGCTTTGAATAAAACGCAGGAACCTGCCATGGGCCCGCCGCATGACGTGCGGCTACTTTGCCCGCAAGAGGCTCCATAGATTATATAAACGCCTGCTGGCGAGCTGACCCTTTGATACTATGAAACGACAGGTATTTCCTAAGGAGCACATTTGTCTACTAACGCCTCTGGCAGCCCTGTTCTGTCGCTGCTTATTCCCATTTACAATGTTCAGCGCTACCTGCGCGAGTGCCTCGATTCCGCCCTGGCGCAGACGCTCAAGGATATTGAGATCATCTGCATTAACGACGGGTCGACCGACAACTCGCCGGTGATTATCCGCGAGTATATGGAGCGCGATGGGCGCGTCAAGATGATCGACAAGGCCAACAGCGGCTACGGCGACTCGATGAACCACGGCCTGGAGATGGCGCGTGGCAAGTACGTTGGCATCTTGGAGTCCGATGACTTTATGGCGCCCGACGCACTCGAAAAGCTTGTCTCGGCCGCCGATACCAATAATGCCGACTTTGCAAAGGCGAACTTTGATTTCTACTGGTCTAAGCCCGAGGAGCGCCGTTCGCTGCACGAGATGTTTAGACCTCAGGATTGCGGCAAGCCGGTGAACCCGAGCGATACGACGCAGTTCTTTAAGCAAAAGCCGTCGATTTGGTCGGCCGTGTACCGTCGCGATTTTCTTGAGCACAACGGTATCAAGTTCCTGCCGACTCCGGGGGCATCCTTTCAGGACACGTCATTTGCCTTTAAGGTGATCGCGTGTGCCGATAAAGCTGTTTATCTGCATGATGCCGTGTTGTCGTATCGCCAGGACAACGAGAATTCCTCGGTCAATTCTTCGGCTAAGGTCTTTTGCGTCAATACCGAGTATGCCGAGATTGAGCGTTGGATTCGAGAGGATTATGCTCGCAATCACACAAGCGATGACGTCGAGCGTATGCTCAAGTTCAATCAGCTCATTAAGTACGATTCGTACATGTGGAACTACGTGCGCCTGGCGCCTAAGTTCTATAAGGAGTTCCTGGTTCAGATGGCTAAGGAATTTCAGGCGGCCTTGGACGCGGGGGAGTTTTCGCTTGACGACCTCAAGCCGTGGAAGCGCGCGAATCTCGCTGCCATCCTCAAAGATCCTGAGGGCTGGGTTGACGAGCATCCGAGTTTTGCGACGGATGGTGCCTTGGGGCGCGCTAAGTATTACGCCTCGGTTGGAGGCCCTGGCGTGGTCGCCGCCTTCCTCATCGAATCGCTGAGGGGGTAGGTCGGCATGGGAGAGGCCTCGTGTCCTAAAGCTACCATTGTCGTCCCCGTTTACAACTCCGTGCGCTCCATTCAGCGATGCCTCGATTCGTTGTTGGCCCAGTCCGAGCGCTCGATTCAGGTTGTCTGCGTCAACGACGGTTCGACTGATGATTCGTTGAACGTGTTGCGCCAGATCGCGCAGGCCGACGATCGCGTGCTGGTGATTGACCAGGAAAACGCGGGCGTCTCGTGTGCTCGAAATGCCGGTATCGATGCCGCCGAGGGCGAGACCGTCTTTTTTGTGGACGCCGACGATTGCATCGATGCCCAGACGGTCGAGCGCGTGCTGCATGCCATGGAGTCTGCAGATGCCGAGGCCGCCGTTTTTGGCGGCGTCTGTGAACCTGCCGATGCTGCCCCCAAACGCGTCCAGCAACTCATGAGCCCCAAAGCCGGTACCTTCGGCGCCCTTGATCCCCAACTGCTGTTCCATTCGAATGCGCAGCCCTATGCCTGTCGTGCGGCTTTTTCGCGCGAGCTGCTCAATCGCGAAGGCATTCGCTTCGCCCCCGGTTTGGCTTTGGGCGAGGACGTCGTCTTCCAATTTGCGGCTTATGCGCTTGCCCGCAAGACCGTCGTCATGCCGGACAAGTTCTACCACTACGTGATGGAGAGCGAATCGGCGACGCACGAGTTCAACAGTGCCGAGGCTCGCGCCAAAAAGCTTGACACCCACATGAGGATGCTCGAGGAGGTCTTGGAGGACTGGGCGGCCTACGGTCTTTTGGACCTGTGTCCCGGCGAGCTGATAACTTGGTTTTTAGACCTCATTGTGTTCGACCTGGCGCGCTTGGATGCCGATGACTTCCATCGCGTGGCGGCTCGCGTCAACATGGACCTCACGACGTTTTTGGGAACGGAGTGGGCGGATATGCCTGCTAAGGGCGCCGTTTGCCGTGTTGCCCACAAGCTCGTTGCGGCGACCTCGGGCGTTTCGATGGCAGACGCCACGCTGTTCTATCTTTCGACTCGCGGTCTCAAAGCCTGCCTGGAGCGCTTTATCTAATTCCAAGCGCTGCCGCCCGCCGCAACTCGGCTGCTAAAATAACCCTGTTACACGCTATTCAACAGGAGGTTCTCTTGCAGAACTCTGATACCCCTAAAGTTTCGCTGCTTGTTCCCATCTGCAATGTCGAGCGCTATCTGCGCGAGTGCCTCGATTCCGCCGTGGCGCAGACGCTCAAGGACATTGAGATCATTTGCATCAACGATGGCTCTACCGATAGCTCGCCGGATATCATTCGCGAGTACATGGAGCGCGATGAGCGCGTCAAGATGATCGACAAGGCCAACAGCGGCTACGGCGACTCGATGAACCGCGGCTTGGAGATGGCGCGCGGTGAGTACGTGGGCATCCTTGAGTCCGATGACTTTATGTTTGAGGACTCGCTCCAAAAGCTGGTCGCCAAGGCCGATGCTGAACATGCCGATGTGGTAAAGGGCGACTTTTACCTGTATTGGTCCACGCCCAGCGAGCGCCGTGAACTGTTTGGGATTATTGACGAGCACATGACAGGCGCGGCGTATCGCCCCGTCGATCGTCCGGGGATCTTCTACCGCAAACCTTCCATTTGGTCGGCTATCTATCGACGCGAGTTCCTCAACGACAATCAGATTCGGTTCCTTCCCACGCCGGGTGCCTCGTATCAGGACGCAGGCTTTAACTTTAAGGTTTGGGCTTGCGCCGAGCGTGCCGCGTTTATTGCGGACCCCATTTTGTGCTATCGCCAGGATAACGAGAAGAGCTCCGTTAATTCGCCCAACAAGGTGTTTTGCGTGTGCGACGAATATGCCGAGATGCAACGTTTTTTGGACGAGCGTCCCGAGCTCAAGGCTCAGCTCCAGGGCATTTTAATGCGCATGAAGGTCGATGCGTACCGTTGGAATGATGAACGCCTGGTCGATGAGCTGCGTGAGCAGTTTTGGAAGAAAGCCTCGCCCGAGCTCAAGGCCGATTGGGATGCCGGTCGCTTTGACCTGTCGCTGTTCGATCCGCGTGGCGAGACCGACTTGCGCCTGATGGTCAAATCGCCCCGTGTCTATATCGATTCGCGCTTTGACTTTAAGAAACCGGGCAAGCTCAATACGTTTAAGCACTACTTTAAGATCGGCGGCCTGCCGCTGGTCTGGCGCGTGCTGACGTATCAGCACGTCTACGGCGACAATCCGCACCCCGATGACGTTCCGGCCGCACAGTAGGAGCACTTGACTATGGCTACTTCCAAGATTTCTGTTGTCGTTCCCATCTATAAAGTGGAGGAGTGCCTGGCCTGGTGCCTGGACTCCCTGCTTGCGCAGGACATGCCCGATTGGGAAGGCGTACTGGTTAACGATGGCTCGCCGGATGGTTCGCGCGATATTGCGGCTGCCTATTGCGAAAAGGACGCGCGCTTTACGCTGGTCGATAAGGAGAACGGCGGCCTGTCGAGCGCGCGTAATGCGGGCATTGCTGCGTCCACGGCGCCTATCGTTGCGTTTTTGGATTCCGACGACCGGTTTACGCTCGATGCATGCCGCGTGATCGTCGATGCCTTTGAGCGCGAGGACTGCGACGTTTTGACCTTTGGCGCGAATCCGTATCCGCTCGAGGCGGGGTATCCGTGGCTTAAATATGTGCTGAGCCCGCGCGATGTGTCGTTTGAAGGCTATAGCTCTGACCTGCTGTTTAAGGAAGCGTCTCGCCCCTTTGCATGGCGCACCGCCTGCAAGCGTGAGTTTTTGCTGGGCAACGGGATCGTGTTTGACGAAACCGTTAAGTATGGCGAGGACCAGGTCTTCGATTTTGCCGTGTACGGTCGTTCGCGTAAGACCGCGCTTATCTCGAACAAGCTGTATGACTACCGCGTGGCGCGCAAGGGCTCGCTTATGGACACCATGCGTTATGACGACGAGACGCGACTGCTGGAGCACGTGAAGATTTACTCCGCGGTGCTGGCTGACTGGCAACGCGACGGTCTCGATGTCCAGTATGCCGATGACCTGGCGTACTTCCTATGCGATCTGGTGCTGTACGATGCGCTCAGGTTGCTGGGTTCGGACTGCAGCAAGGTGTTTGCCGCCGTTGCCGCGGCGCTTGCCGGTTCTGCCGTGGGCAGCGATGCTGCGCTCGCACAATGCGCTCCTTCTGTTGCCGCTATGGTGCGTGCGGCGCTTACCAGCAAGGCCCCCAATGCCCGTGAGTGCAAAAAGCTCATGTTCGATTACGACGTCTTGAGGTTTGGACGCCTGGGTGCCTGCAAACGTATGGCAGCGAACGCCCTGGGAAAGCGAGAAGTGTAGATGAGTATCAAGCGTTTGGCACTTTGCCGCAGTCAGGGCCGTCTGTTTGTGCTGCTTCGTTTTGCCGGTCAGGATGTCGCCGCGCTTATTGAACGGGAGGGTTCTCAAGCGTTTGCCCATGCGACGACGAGCGGTTCTTGTGTGCCGTCGCTGGTGCTCCCGGTCGATCATGGCCGTGTGCTGGCGCTTTGCCCTTCCGTTTCCGATTACGAGCGCGAGCTCGCCGTCTTGGTGCTTCCCTTTTTGGACAGCTCGTCGATGGATGTCGTTTTTGCATCCGGTGGCCAAAGGTTGGGCTCCATTCGCCTCGATAGCCGCGTGGCCAAGCTGGAATCCAAGATTAACTACAAAGCAAAGTCTGCGTTGTGCGCACTGATTCGCGATGCGCAGCGCGGCGAATGCAGCGGTCGCTACGAGATCGATGCCATTCGCTATTTGCCGGCAGACGCCGGCGCGGTGTGGCGCTATGAGGTTACCTGGGCGGGAGACCCCCAGTGCGCACCTGAGTTCCAGATCTTCGATACGCATATGAACGCCATCGATGTCACCGTGCATGTGTTTGAGTCGCAGACCGATGTGCCGCAACAGAACGGATGCCGTGTCAATAAAACGTATCTGAGCGTTGAGATGCCTTGGGATATACGAGATTTTGTCGCGATTGCGAGCGATCTCACGGAGCAGATTCAGAGTGGTTTTTGCGCTATGGATGGTCGCCTGTACAACGGCATGGTCGACGACAGTTGGAACCGCATGAAGGACGCGCGTGCAGACGACGCAGCTTATCGACGTTGGTTTGAGCAGCATCGCGCAAAGTCGGGCGATTTGGCGTGCCAGCGTGTCGCTTCGGTGACCTTTGCCTATAGGCCGCTCGTGAGCATTGTGGTGCCGTGCTACAAAACCGATCGGGTCTACCTGCGCGAGCTGCTGGACTCGGTGCTAGCCCAGAGCTATGACAACTGGGAATTGCTGCTTATGGACGCCTCGCCCGAATGGGATGCGGTGGCCAATCTTGCGGCTGCCGCCAATGACGAGCGGGTTTGTCGTATTGAGCTGCCTGGCAACGGCGGCATTGTGCTCAACACCAACGCTGGTATTCAGCAGGCGACTGGAGACTACATCGCGTTCTTGGACCATGACGACATTCTGGAACCGGACGCGTTATTCCAGTATGTTTCCGCGCTGAACAAGGCTGCCGAGGGCGAGCGTCCCCAGGTCCTGTTCTGCGACGAGGACATGTTCCAGAAAACGGGGGAGTGGGGCCAGCCGGTCTTTAAGACGCAGCTCAACGTTGACCTGCTCTATAGCCATAACTGCGTGACGCATTTCCTGATGGTGGAGAAGGCGCTTATCGATCGTATTGGCATGTCCCCAGAAGACGTTGCGGGCGCCCAGGACTACGACCTGACGCTTCGCTGCCTTGCGGCGGGCGCGCGGTTTGAGCATGTTGCGCACGTGCTGTATCACTGGCGCGTTCATCCGGGGTCGACCGCCGATGGCTCTGCCGATAGCAAGCCGTATGCCATTGAAGCCGGGCGCCTTGCGCTGCAGCGTCACTTTAACGAGCTGGGCATTTGCGGAACGGTCGAGGAGACCGAGACGCCGTTTGTCTATCGCATGCGCTATGCGCTGCCGGAGCCTGCGCCGCTGGTGAGCATTGTGATTCCCACCAAGGACCACGTTGAGACGCTCGATGCCTGTGTGATGTCGATTGCCCAGAAGGCCACGTATGCCAACTATGAGATCGTCTTGGTGGAGAACAACAGCGAAGCCCCGGAGACGTTTGCGTATTACGAAATCCTGCCGGAGCGCGTGACCGCTACGTCTGGCGGTAAGGGCACTGCGCGCGTTGTGTACTGGCCGGGTGAGTTCAATTACTCCCAGATCATCAACTTTGGCGTTGAGCATGCTAAGGGCGACTATCTACTGCTGCTCAACAACGATACCGAGGTCATAAGCCCGGACTTTATCGAAGAGATGATGGGTTATCTGCAGCGTCCCGATGCGGGCGTGGTGGGTGCCAAACTCTATTTTGCCGATCATCTGGTGCAGCATGCCGGCATTTTGGTTGGCGTGCGTGGTGCGCTTGCCCATGCTAACCAGGACTTCTCGGCAAAGCGTGAGGGCTATCTTGCCCGCGCTGTGCGTCCGGGCAACTTTAGTGCCGTAACGGGCGCCTGCCAGATGGTCCGACGCGAGGTGTTTGAGCAGGTTGAAGGTTACGACGAGGAGCTCGCCGTTGGCTTTAACGATGCAGATTTTTGCCTGCGCGCATGGGAGGCGGGCTACCGCACCATCTTTACGCCTTATGCCGAGCTGTACCACTACGAGTTCACTTCGCGCGGCAGGGAAGAGGCCAACGAGGAAAAGCTGCGCCGCTGGAAGCGAGAGCAGGCACTGTTCATGCAGCGCTGGCCGGAGTTCTTCCTCGATGGCGATCCGTGGTTGGGGCCAAACCTATCTGCCGAGAGTGAGTATTTCTCGGTCTAAGGCAATGGGTTTAGGAAGTCCTGAACTTTCTTTCGCTATGAGCTTGGAAGAAAGCAATGGTGGACTACTAACTAAGTCATATTACGAAAGCTCGATACTTCCGCGATAAGTTTATACAAGCTTATACAGCTCGATATTATTCGATATAAGTAGATATCGCACTTGCCTTTGCCGGCTTACCCGCCGGCGTTATGGATCTTATTAACGGCAAGGCGCTTACGTTCTTGCGTCGTGCCCTCTCCGAAGATCTGGCGCCTATCAACCAGGTGGAGGTAGCGCTCTCTATGGGCGATAGCTTTGTCGCGACTGGTTTGACCATAGAGGACGATCTTCTGTCGAGAGCCGCTAAGGCCACTAAGGGCTATGCCTATCTGGTGCAACTGGTCGGTTACTCCATTTGGCAACGCGCCAACTTGCATCGTGCCAAAAGTGCCATTGTGAGCGAGGGCGACGTCACCGAAGGCATTGCGCTGGCAGAGGCTCGTTTTCACGATGTTGTTCACGAGCCCGCGATTTCTGGACTTGGACTCAACGATATCAAATACCTTTTGGCCATGTGCGAGGATAAGCAGCAGTCCAAATCATCTGAGATTGCTAAACGCATGGGTAAAAAGACCAATGAGGTCAGCTCTATTAGGGCTAAGCTGCTTCAAAGAGAGGTTATTCAAGCTCCGCAGAGGGGCTACGTGCAGTTTGCCGTGCCGGACCTAGATATCTATCTGCGAGAGAACGCCGCGGAGATTCTCGAGCGGTTCTAAATCGAGGCATGAATAGCCGCCGGTTAACTGCCCTTGTCGACTTGGCTCGCGTCCCCCCCAATCTAGTAGACTCTGAACCGTTGCTAGATTGGGGGGATTTTCCATGAAACGCTCCATGAAACGAGTTTCCGGGGCCGTTCGGATGCCGTGGCGCAGCAGGGACTTGAGCTTCTCGGCGAACACCTGCTCTTTCGAGTTCGCAAGCAGGCAGACGCCCTCCTGCCGGTGTGCCACGTCGAACCACAGCTCGTCCTGCTCCATCGCAGCGCTCGCGTGGACCCCCAGGTCGAGCTTCGTGTCGAACGTGCTGCGCCCGTCGCTGACCTTGAGGTTGACGCGCCTGCCCTTGTAGTCCTGCTGCGACAGCTCCTCTATCTCGCCGGCGATGCGGACGGTTACGCCGTCGCCGAGGTTCGAGAGGGCGGACACAAAGGAGCGAATGGAGGCGTCGGTCATCGGGTACCGCACGAAGTCGAGGTCTATGTCCTGGGTTGCGCGGCGCCCGCTCCCCGACAGCGCGCACATCAGGACCCCTCCCTTGACCGTCACTCGGTCGCGCATGCCGGATGCCGCCAGCTTTGAGAGGATCACGTCCTGGCAGACGCGCGCGGTCGCGTTGAGGCAGGAGTAGCCCTCCTCGCGCTCGTAGCGCGCCCTCATCTCGTTCAGGTCCATCAGAATACCTCCTCCATGGCGCGCTCGAGGTGTGCCTCGCCGTGCGGGATTGCCTCCGCGTAGTCCTGCAGCCTGTATATGTCCAGCCGCTCCGACCGCCTGCGGAACGAGGCGACGGCCTCCCGGTAGAGGTCGTAGGGCAGCTTGTTGCGCGAGCGCATGAGCTCGAGGAGCATGCGCTCGGGGTCGTAAGCGGCAAGCTCGGTCCCGTCCACCGAGACGGTCGACCTCCCGACGCCCAGCCATCCCTCCGGGATGAAGTGCTGGCGCACGGCGGCGTCGCGTATCTTGGTCCCACCGCGCTTCGTGGCCAGGTCGATCCGGTCGGGGGGCGCGGTCACGAGCCCGTGGGCGTAGAGCGCGGTCTGCCCGGTCAGGATGCCCCCGGGGTAGCGCTTCGCGATCACGGCGAGGGCGTCCTCGTCCCGGTTGGTCGAGTACATCCCTCGGCCGACGGGGTGGAGCGTCCCTTCCGACACCGCCTTGCGAACGCGGTACCTGCTCCCGAGTTCAGCCAGCGCCTCCCGGTAGGTGATCACCATGCCGGCCTCCCCTCGAAAGCCATATAAGCCTACATCTGATGACAATTGTAGGCTTATATGGCTTTTCATGGAACGACTCATTGCGGCACCTCCCTCGCCATGACGGTGCCTTACTTTGATGGCCCTTTCCTCGTTTGCATCTGCTATATGAAGGAACGTCGATTCTGGTGCTCGGGCGAAGGCGCTACGCGATGAAATTCTCCACCAGCGTAACCATGGAGTCCTTCTCGCTTGGGTCAGAGAGGGCAATCATGAGCGTCATGGCCGCGAGCGCGTTGCCCTCCACGCGGAGTCTTTCGCCGTTGCGCAGTATCCCGTTCTTGTCGAGGAAGTGAATGAAGAGCGCCGCTGCAGAGCGCTTGTTGCCATCCAAGAATGGATGGTCCTTCACTACGAGGTAGAGAAGGTTGGCGGCCTTTGCTTGAACGGAGGGATATAGGTCTTGGTCGCCAAAGCCCTGATAGAGGGCGCTGATGATTCCGGCGAACTGGTTGTCCCGCTCTCGTCCGAACAGGGTGGACGACGAGTAGAACGGTAGGCTGCGGATGACTTCGAGGGCTTCGGTGTAACCGAGCTCCCAGTTGGGCTCGTTGCCCCGGGGCGCCTTCATCCTTCCCGTGTCGTATTCATCGAGCAGAGTCAGGCTCGGAAGGTACTTCTGTAGAATTTCTGCCGCACCGGAGAGTTCCGGAGTACTCGACCTCTCGAGGACCTTGAAGACCGTTCCGAGCGCCTCGAGTCTCTTTTGGTTGATGGAGTATCCCTGGAGTAGATGCTGCTTGAGCACGCCATTTGCCCACCGGCGGAAGTACACGCCCTGCTGAGACTTCACGCGGTAGCCAACCGAGATGATCATGTCGAGGTTGTAGTGCTCGACCTGACGTTTGACCGTTCTTGTTCCCTCTAAGCGAACTATTTCAAAAAATGAAATAGTTCGAATTCCGGCAAGCTCTTCCTTTGCTGCGGAATGAATGTGCTTGGAGATAGTCGGCACTCCGCGCCCGAACAACGTCGCCATCTGCTGCTGGGTTAGCCAGACCGTATCGCCGTCGACGCGCACGTCAAGGTGGACTGCGTGGTCGGGGTCCTCGTACAAAGCGATCTGCTGGCTTGCGTTGGAATTGTCCATGATGTATGCCCCTTCGGTTTAGTCGACATGCTATGATCCGCACGCCGGAGGACGAGTGGTTTCAACATGCCGGTATTGCGTAGCTTCAACCGGCATCCCGCCGGTCAGTCGGCGTCGCGTGCGCCGGCTAAGCCAGGGTCGGGGCAGCGGGGATCCGCGGCGCCGGCGCTTCGTACCATTGGGGGCCTCCGAAGCGACTTTCACTCTGTCTTATTCTGGTAGATACAGTGTACCACGAAACGCGAACATGCGTACGTATTTCTGTTTAAATTTTAGCTGGACGCGGCGGTGTGTCGTCCTCTGCCTTGTTCTCCGAAGCCAGCTGTATTCCGGGCCGCGGTTCTACAAGGCAGGGGGTAGCCAGATGGATAGGATTATCCTTCTCCTACTTCTCTTGACCTTCCTGGTCATCCTGAGCAAGTAATGGGCTTTAGTGGGTGCCAAGCTCTACTTTGCTGGCCATCTGGTTCAGCTAGCTGGCATTGTGGTCGGCGTGCGCGGCGCCCTTGCCCATGCCAACTGGGACTTTTCGGCAAAGCGCGAGGGATATCTTGCCCGTGCCGTGCACCCGGGCAACTTCAGCGCCGTTACGGGCGCCTGCCAGATGGTCCGTCGCGACGTTTATGAACGGGTTGAAGGCTGCGACGAGAAGTTTGCCGTCGGTTTTAACGATGCGGATTTTTGCCTGCGCGTATGGGGGCTACCGCACCATCTTTACACCTTATGCTGAGCTGCACCACTACGAGTTCACTTCGCGCAGCAGGGAAGAGGCCAGCGAGGAAAAGCTGCGCCGTTGGAAGCGCGAGCAGGCACTGTTTATGCAGCACTGGCTGGAGTTCTTCTTGACGGGTGATCCGTGGCTGGGGCCGAACCTTAGCAGCGAGTGCGTGTATGGTGCGCTGAAAATTACTGTGCTTGTTCTGGCTTGTTGCTAGGCGTAGCGCGCGTCCCGCCGGTTGAGAAGCTCGCAGTAGTTCGACACCGCCTCTACCTGCGGCGCCTGCTCCTGCGGCTCCTCCGGCTGCCCTTGCTGCCCTGCGGCTTACCATCCTACTCACCCACGTATGACTCCCATGCCCCGAGCGGGCAAAAGGAAATGCCCACAACGTCTCCGTTGCGGGCATTCTCCGGGCCGGCCACAAATAGCTTTATCGAATCCGATTGCTCTTCATCATCCGGATCGTTGGCGTCTCGTCGGCAAAGTCATCGTCTATCTGTAGTTCAAGGGGCACCGTAATGGAGCTTCCCAGCGCGGTCGCGGTTCCCGGGGCGAATGCGGGAAGGCGCATGACCTGGCCATTTGATATGGAAGGGATATTGCGGCGAACGTAATCGAGGTCGTAAGAGTTCTGAATGCGGTGGATTATGAAGGTTCCCGTCTGAGAGAGCACGACGCGGGAAAGCTCACTGGGGATTTGGCTGATGGCGGTAAGGTAAATGCCAAACTTACGGCCCTCCCGTGCAATTCGATTGAACACTGAGTCGTCTGTCAGGTCTGCATCCCTGATATAGCGATGCGCCTCGTCAAAAATGAGATAGATGGGTGTCGAGGAGCCTCTTCCTGCATCTAGGCTAGCCTGAAAGAGGGTGCGCGCAACGTAGTGGGAAAACAACTTCAATCCTGACTCGTCGATTATCTGAGATACGTCTAGCACAAGAATGCCATGCCCCTTGTTTAAGAGGGCAGCAATTGACTCGCCCCGCTCAAGTGAGAAGAGGTCTTGCGAATACCTTTCCCTAAGGTTTCTAAGCTGAGTAACCAGCCCCTCTGAATACGACCTTATCTGACGGTTGCCCCGCACTTCTTCTTCGTCGAACACGAAGTCAAGCGCATCAACGACGTCAGAGATTGAGACCTCGCTTTTAGGTTTTTCGTACTCACATAAGATGCGTTCGATATTGGGAAGTCCATCGGACATGTATTCGTCCTCGATGAACTCCTTCAAAAGGGACTCAAGCCCTTCGACGACATCTTTCGATATGTTTCCGTATTCCAGGTTGAAAGACACTAACAGGTTATGAGCGGTCTGAGGGCGAGAGAAAGGTCCGGACTCGCGTTCGAGAATCTTGTTAAGTTCTCCCTCAATCGGCTGGTAATACTTTGAGACCTGAAACTTCCTCGCTGCGTGGCTATCGATGCTCGTGTCCCGAATTGCGGTATATGCAAAGGCAGCAAATAGCTTCTTCTTGCCCTCCTCGTTGAGGTGGGAGTATCTCACGGCCCTCTCAAGCAGAGGTTTCTGGATGCGTCGCGAGGGGTCGAGAATAGCTGACCAGTCATCCATCGACAACTCTCCGGGCGCGAGGTGGTACTCATCAGCGCCGATTCGTCTCGTGCAGCCGTAACCGCCGCGCGTGAGAAAGTCATAATCGCCGTGCAGATCGAAGACGAAGAATCGGGGCTCTGCATCGAGCGCGTCCTCGGCATCTAAGAGCGATGCCGCCCTATCAAGCAGGAGCCGCGCGGTTGAGGACTTTCCCGAGCCGGTATTACCGAGAATAGCGAGATGACCAGAGAACAGGGAATCGATATCAAAAGTGGGTCTTACTGAATCGTACCCAGCGAGGGACCCAATCTCGACTCCTTCCCGCACGCAAAAGACCCTCTTGAGGATTGATTCATCGCAGGCATAGACATTGGAGCCGACCATGGGGAGGTCAACTACGCCGGGCACGTAGGAAGATCCTTCAATCTCTCCAATGGGGACGGCGGTGAAGATATAGCTCGTGCTAAACCTCGACGAAGGCTGGTCGGAATACGGCCTCTCGGCCTCTTCTACGGAAGTCACGCGAAAAATGATCTTTGTCGAGATAGAGAGATAGGAAAAGAGATATTGATTGAGCCCGTTTAGATGCCTTGGCTCGCCATCGAGCATCCGGTCTGAAAAGTCGGAACGTGATGCGCGTAGTCTTATCTTCTCCTGATCCATATAGCAGATGGTGCCGATGAGCCAACCCGGATTGGGAACCTCATTAGTCATTCTTGTCACCAAGCCCCAAAGATCCAGATGCCACATCGTCTCCGAAGGTGATCTCGGGCCCGATAAAGTCAGCAAATTCCGAGAAGTATAGCGGGCGCTTGCGGTCCAGTTCCCTTTCACTTGGATATACGAAATAGGTGTTCGCGCCACCTGCCTTATCGTAGAACACACGTGTAGGGGAACCGACATCTGCTTCTGCCGGGTTGCCGATAAAGGCGAGGAGCGTGAAATCGGGCCTCGCAAGAGCCTGGCTGATAAGGTTTGATATGTGAGAGTCCGCGAAGCTGAATCCACAAGTCAGAAGGACTGTGTTGGGGACGGCGAGGGCATTTACGAACTCGCGGAACATATCGCTATAGGGGGAGCCCTGGGTCAAGGCGTATTTGGAAGTCATCGGGGCGATAAGTTGTCTGTCGCCTTGGTACTCGTCGGTGATGTCGGGAAACCTGGGGACCCTTACGACGTTTCCGTCATAAATCCTCCAGTTGATGGACCCGTGCATCTTGTAAAGGCGAAAGAAGGGGTTCACCGGTTCGTAGTGATCCCTGAATCTCTCGTCGAGGTCAATCGGCCTGCGATGGTATTCCCGCGGGTTGAATGTGGGTATCAGCCCGTTCGAGAACCCGTCCACATAGGCGTAGCCGCTCGATTCAAGGGCCATCTCATGAAATAGGTCGTAGTTTGTTGTGAAGAGATTAACGACGTCGAAGGCAGCTTGACCACCGCGCGCAAGGATCTGTCGCGATACGCCAAGTCCCTGAACAAACTTACGATAGCTATCAAGGACGTCGGAGTGCTCCGCGCTGTATTTGATGTCGACGGACTCGAGAAAGGCCTTGCGAACTGCATCGGAAACCCTCTTGTCGTCATCGGCGCTATCTAGAGAGCCCTCGATGCGCTGACTCAGCCACGAGAGGAGGTTCTCTATGTTCGAGTACTTCGCAGGGTCTTCGTTATCTCGACAGGCAATTTTAGTTATCCGACTTTCCAGAAGGATAGATAGATCGGGATCGTTGAGCTTGAGGTCCGCTCGCAAGTTCCTGAAGGTTTCACCCATCAGGGGAATGGCCGGAGTAGATGCGCCAGAGCCGATAAGCGTGGCTAGGTTAATCGACCTGGAAAGAATGCCTTGAACAAAATGTCTGGCTTCTACCGCGTTTACCTCACGCCTTGTTGCACCCCTCTGCAAGGTAAAAAGGGGTTTGGAGGATTCTTTCTGCATATCGGAGGACACGTTGCCCGGTATGTTTATTGCGTTGTCAGACATGCATGCTCCCAATAAACTCAAGAACTCCTGCTCGAACGCGCCCGGGAACTGAAACATCCGCTCCTTGCCCCCGATGCTCACGTAGATCGAGCCGCCGTCTATCCTCGTCACGGTGCCGGCGCCCCATGCCTTGTGGCGCACCTTGCACCCGGCTCCCAGTGCGTTCAACTGGGCCTTGTTCGACGCCGGCCGCGCCGCTGTCGGCCGCGGTTTTCGGCTTCTCTGCGCCAGCCTTTCTCGCCGCGACGGCACCGTGTATGCAGTCGGTCGCGCTCTTGCGGTAGCGCGAGGCCACCACGGAAAGCTTGCGTCGCAGCACCTCAGCGAGGAAGTTGCCGTTGTCGTACGGCGGCTCCAGGAACCGGGAGTCGATGCGCTCCGTCTCGGATTTCACCATGTCAAGCATGGCGTTCACCTCGCACTCGTTGGTGAAGACCTCGCCAACGTCCTGAACGCGCTCCTTTGATTTACCCTGTACAGCCAAAAAACACCCCTTAGCCCATGCCGGCGGATCAGAAAACCGCAGCATAAAACACTAGTGAACAATTCTAACAGAAGGTGCGGACGCAATATTGCATCTGTTCCCAAGCGGAGCCTTTGCAGCAACCGCCACGGGACGCAGGCCAACCGTTCATTATTATGCCCCCCAGCGGAGCAACCACTGCCACGTGCTCGCCCGTCGGGGGCCGCCCGCGCCGAACTTGCGTTCGCTCCGGGTGCCGAGCTGGGTCGGTCGCGCCGCGGGCCGCCCATGCGCGTGGAATGGCCTCGTAGCCGAGTCCCAGGTACGCGAGCACCGGTGTCGCCGCCGCGCCCGCGATGCCCAGCCAGAACGCCAGCGGCTTCGTGCGGACCCTCCAGTTGATGCCCATAGGTCTTCTCCTTCCATGGGCAATTCAAAGGGGCTGGTCGCCTGCGCGCCGCGGAGGAGGCGCAGGTACAGCCCGTACGTGGGCGAGGTCTACGTGGCGCCTGGGAACACCTGCCTGGACGAGAGGGGCAGACACCGCTTCGCGGCCAGCCAAACGGGCTGTGGGTCACAGGCATCACGGAATTCCGCATCCCCGCCGGCAAGTGCACCTCTCGCCGGCGATCAATTGCTTCAACGGAATGCCCGTCGGCTGGTCCATCGGCACGCCCCCGAACGCGGTGCTTGCCAACTCATCGCTCCTGCGGGCCTGCTCGCAGCTTGCGTATGGTGAGCACCACTGGGTGCACTCCGACCGCGGCAGCCATTACCGGTGGCCCGGTTGGATCGCCATCTGCGATGGGCACGGCATCGTGCGCTCGATGACGAGGAAGGGGTGCTCACCCGACAATTCAAGGGCGGAGGGCTTCTTCGGCAGGCTGAAGGTGGAGTCCTTCCACGGAAGGGGCTGGGACGATGCTGGCATGGGGGAGTTCATGGAGATGCCGGACGCCTATCTGTTCTGGTACCGCGACAAGCGCCGCAAGAGCGACCTGGGCTATATGAGCCCGATGCAGTTCCGAAGAAGCCTAGGTCCTGTAGCGTAGGAACACAGTCCGGGGTTTCCACTGCAGTCCCCGGTGTTCAGTTTAGCCTTGACAGAAGCAGTCCACCTGGAGCGCAACGTCGCGGAGTGGTGCCGCCACAAGCGCGTCGGGGGCGCCACCGTTGCCGCGCTGAAGGCCGCCTTCATGGACAAGCTCGGTAAGGTCGCGTAGGATATCGGCCGACAACGGCCCTGGAGGGGCTTACACCACTTTTCGTGACACAACTTGCCCTCCAGGTGTAATTGGCTAAATTGTTGGTATGCGGGATACGTTAGCGACTCATAAAAGTTGCACGGTTGATGGGGGAGAGTTTGGGACGTTCAAAAGGGCGCAATTCAAAGGTTGAGCTTCTGCGCATCATCTCGATGTGGTTCATAGTGGCTCATCATTTCGTGATTCATAATGCTGAGCCTATTTCCGTTTTCCCCGGGACCGTTGCACGCATGGTACTGCACGGCGTGTTGTACCCTTCGGGGCGTATTGCCGTTGCCGTGTTTTTTATCATTACGGTGTGGTATCTGGCCGACGCACAACTGACACTTAAGGGTCAGCTGCGAAGGGCTTGGACCCTGCTGGGGCAGATGCTCTTTTACAGTGTGCCGCTCGTCCTGTACTTTGGCGTGTTTAATGCGGGGGATGGGCTGCAAGCTGGAGAGCTGATGGCTGCCGTCTTTGCTCCGCTCGCCTCGCTGTGGTGGTTTCCTACGGTGTATATTCTGCTGATTCTTGTGGCACCCTATCTGTTCGACGGGTTGCGTGCGTTGACGAGCCGGCGGCTGGGCGAGCTCTGTATGCTACTGGTCGTGCTATATGGGGTCTTGCCCGTTGTGCCGTATTCGACAATTGGTGGCTTTGTTTCCTCCCTGACGGGTCAGACGGTCGTGATCGCGTGCGTGACATGTTGGTTTAAGTGGCATTATTGCGGTGGGGCGGGTCCGAGGGTTTTGGTGCTGCCCGTTCTTTCGTACGTTGCTGTGTACGTTTGCTACTTTGTGGCTCAAAAGGACGTGCTCCTTTTGAGCGCTTTCGCTTCCAGCGTGTACGGATCGGTGGTGACTAATCCTGGAAGCCTCTTGTCGCTTGCGATCGCACTTCCGGTGTGCTTGTTTGTCTTTAATGCTCAACCTGCGCATTGGCCTGCTGTCAATTACTTGGCCACGTTGTCGTTTGGCGTGTACCTTGCCACGGACAGCGCGTACATGCAGGAGCTGCTGTGGAAGAACTTGCTTGTGTTCTCCCACTGCCACCCAGCGTGGGGGCTGCTGTCCGTAATGCTTGTAGTGACCGGCGTGTATGTTGTCGCGTCCTGCGTCGAGGCGATTCGACAGGTTCTGTATCGGGCGCTGTTCAAGCATCCGGGTAGGGTGTTTGATGTTTTGTGGGACAAGATTGCAGGGGTCTCTTTGCCAAGGTAGGCCATTGTTGGGCCAAGTCCCAAGCTGTGCACAAATTCGTAATCGCGTTTCTCCTACGCTGCCTTCCTCAGCTCGGTTCCGATAATGGTGTAAGGGCGAAATTGGGTTAACAGTAGGTCAAGTAATTCAGTTAGAATTGCTTGAGCTCTATTTTGTTTTGGTTAAAGTCTACTATTTAGATTTACGTAATTTATTGGGAGTGCATATATGAAAAAGGTTCGTTGCGCAGTTGCTAATTTGGTTACCGCTGTTCTGGTTTCCTCTTCCTTCCTTGCTCCCGTTTCGTCGGCCTATGCACTTGAGTTTTCCTCGCTCTCAAATAATGAAGCCGAGACCTCTAGCTCCTCTTCACTTTCGGATTTCGTTTCCGAGGATACTGAGAAGACCGCCGAAGCCGACTCTTGTGAGGATACTGAGGAGACCGCCGAAGCCGACTCTTGTAATTCGGAAGTCGAATCGGCCGCTCAGCCGGCCCAATCTCCCGATTCCTCTTCTGTCGATGCCTCTTTCCAATACTTGTACATTGCGCAGCCCTCTCTTTCTTTGGGTGCTATGCAAGAGGCGGCGTTCGCAACTGCATCTGATTCTGATGTTTTGACCTCTGCGTCCCTATCATTCGTCAGCAATTTTGGCGAAGAGCGCTCCGTTGAAGCTTCGGCTTTCTCTGGGAATGCTGCGGGCTTTACATTCGGACAAGATTTGTTGGTAGCGCGGTATTTTTTAACCGGTATTACGTATCAGGTGAAGGATTCGAAAGCAGTCTATTCAGTGGACCTCTCGTCTGAGGATTACAGCTTTGACGTAGTCAGTTCGTCTTCTTCATCTGATCGCGTTGACAATTCCGATGATATGTCGGTCTACTATGCCGATGAGAACGGCAATCCTGTCGAGGCTTTCTCTATTGAAGAGGCGCTTTCCGGTTCTGAAGATGATGACGGCATTGCGGCTTATAGCATCGATTCCCGTTCAGCTCGTAAAAACGTTCGTGTGATTGCACTTGATGCCGGTCACGGTGGATCCGATTCTGGCGCTCAGGGCAATGGGAAGAGCGAAGCCGACTTAACTTGGAAGATTGTTAGCGCGTGTAAGACCAAGCTTGAGAATTACGGATTTAAGGTAATTCTCGCTCGTGAGCAGTCGGGCAGTTACGGAAGCAACGACTTCCTTTACCGCGTTCAGCGTTGCGTCAAACAGGGCGCTCAGGCCTATATCAGTTTCCATATCAATTCGGGTTCGTCAGCAGCTCATGGTGCCGAGGTATATTCGCCTACCGTGAACGGGGCTGACTATACCCAGGTTTCGTACGAACTGGCCCAGAAGGTTCAGAACAATCTTGTTGCTCTCGGACTTACAAACCGTGGTGTCTTTCAGATGCAGGTAGGCGACGAATTCGCCGTTATTCGTTGTGCTCGTGAAGCTGGAATCCCCGGTATTTTGATTGAACACGGATTTATCTCCAATTGGGGCGATGCGAACAAGTACTTTAGTGATGCCGGGTGCAAACGTCTTGGAGAAGCTGATGCGGATGCCATCATCGCGCAGTTCCCCAAATCCTCTTGGCTTGATTATTCGTCTGTTTTCGATGCCGACTACTATCTCAATAAGTATCCAGATGTTAACGAATGGGCAAACGGAAGCAAAGATAAGGCCCTGGATCACTTCATCAACTACGGCATGTCGGAGGGCCGCCGCGGCTCCGAGGCGTTCGACGTGCAGAGCTACTACAATGAGTACCCCGATCTCCGCGCCGCCTTCGGCACCGACCTCGCCAGCTACTACTCGCACTACCTTATGTACGGCAAGAAGGAGGGGCGCCACGCCACCGGCTGCTCGAAGCTCAAGGGCGCCGCAACCAAGGCGGGCGGCGTGGACTACGCTCCCGTCTACGACCCCGAGTACTACCTCTCCCGCAACGGCGACGTCGAGAAGGCCTTCACCAAGTCGACCTACGGCGGCGTGACTATGGTCGACGACTCGGCCGTCCTGCGGCACTTCATCAACTACGGAATGTCGGAGGGCCGCCGCGGCTCCGAGGCGTTCGACGTTTATAGTTATAGAACGAGGTACCTCGATCTTAGGAAGGCTTACGGAAGTAATTTAAAAGAGTATTATCTCCACTATCTCGAATATGGGATGAAAGAGCACCGTAATGGTTCGAGCATGACTGGATTTGAGGGCTATATAATGTCCTCGTCTTTCACTTCTTACGAGGATGCTGCCGTTCATTACGGCAGGACTGTTGGGAAGCATACTTATCCAACAAGCGTGTATAAAAGCAAAGGCAGCGCCTCTATTGATGAGTTTTGTAAGATCCTTTACGAAGAAGCCTCATTTGAGGGAGTATGTCCTGAAGTTTTATATGCTCAAGTCATGAAAGAGACGGGCTATTTAAGATTCGGAAATTTGGTCCAGGCAAATCAGTGCAATTTTGGAGGTGTTGGAGCCACCGGTCCTGGAAATCCCGGATATACTTTTTCTTCCGTTAGAGAAGGGCTTAGGGTTCAGGCGCAGCATTTAAAAGCGTACGCAACAACTGAACCTTTGAATAATCCGTGTATTGACCCACGCTTTAATCTTGTTTCCCGTGGGTGTGCTCCCAAGACGACGGACCTAAATGGACGTTGGGCCGTTCCCGGTAAAGGTTACGGCGAAGGCTTAAATGCAATTGTCCTTGATGTTTTGTGCATGTAATGGGTCTACATGAGTAATCGTCCTTCTCTGTACCACCTGTAGCGCGCTTTAGTGCCGCTCACATCCGCGCCCGCGACCCACCGGCTCGCCGCCTATACGCTCGAGACGCCATACCGGTAGTCGAGAGAAAGGAACTGATCTTGGCGAGAAGGATACCGGCGAGGGTGGTGCTCAGGCTGACGTCGTCGAACCTGTCGCTCAACGTGATCGCCTCTGCACTGCACGCGTCGAAGGTCGGCATCACGCTCAGTTTCCTGCACGGCGAGTACCGCGAGGATGCGCCGCGCGGGGCGAGGCGGCGATGTCCTACGACCGCTTCTGCAAGCGATACAGGCAGTTCACGGTCAGCAGGAACGTCGTGAGCAGGGTCGGCCGCAAGGCGGGCAGGAACATGGAGGTCGACTGGTCCGGTCCGACCATGTCCCTCGTCGACCAAGCGAGTATCTGGGTAACGGTTTTACGACTAATCCCGTGACCGTCAAGTAGCAAAAGGACGGAGCGTGAGCTCCGTCCTTTTGTTTGTAGGGCGGTCTGCTACCATAAACTATATCTTTTGCTAAGAGATTGGGAGCTCTTATGCCAAGATTCAAGCTCGTTCTGGCTTTTCTAGAGCGAGATAGAGATGACGAGAGAGTAAGAAAGAATCAATGGCTGAAGCGCTGAGAATAGCAATCTTTTCCGCTCAATATCTGCCTCACATTGGCGGTGTTGAGTCCTATACCAGAAACCTCGCAGTTACGCTCATTGGCATGGGCCATAAGCCGGTCGTGGTCACGTGTAATTGCGATTCGCTGCCGTCTCGAGAGGTAACAGACGATGGTATTGAGGTTGTAAGACTGCCGTGTTTTCCATTGCTTGGTGGCAGGTTCCCTGTCTCGCGTTTTGGAAGAGCTTATCGGAGCATGCTGAGGGCTCTTGATGGCGAGTGCTTCGATGGCGTCCTAGTTAATACGAGGTTTTATCCCCATTCAATCTGTGGGCTTCGGTTCGCCAGGCGCCATCATCTTACCCCCATCGTTCTTGACCATGGATCGCAGTATCTTACATTCGGAAACGCAGTATTGGATGTGTTCGTTCGCGCCTATGAACACATAATTACTTCGATTGCCAAGCGGTTTCATCCAGTGTTTTGCGGTGTTTCTAAGAAAAGCCTGGATTGGCTTCGACAATTTGGTATTTCTGGCATTGATATCCTGCCTAACGCGATTGACGTTGATGCTTATTGCTCCAATGCCTCAAATCGAGATTTTCGTGCCGAATTGGGCGTCGGGACGGATTCTGTTCTTGCCTGTTTTGTTGGAAGGTTGATTCCCGAGAAGGGTATCGACTCCCTTCTTGCGGCTATGAAGCAACTGAATGAAACGCCCGTAAAGTTGGTGGTTGCGGGTGATGGTCCCCTGCGTGAGTTGATGGATTCTACTCCTGAGAATGTCTCCTATGTTGGTCCTTTGCGTCCGGCGGATGTGTCGTCCTTGCTTCAGGCCGCAGACGTGCTGTGTCTTCCTACGAGATCAGAGGGTTTTTGTACGACCCTTCTCGAGTCTTCGGCGTGCGGCACCCCGGCAATCATTCCCTTGGTGGGCGGAGTTGACGAAGTATTTGGTGAGGAAGATTGCGGTTTTTTGTTGGATGGCTGTGCTCCCGACCAAATTGCCGCAGCAATACGAGTGGCGTGCGCATCGAAAGCGGAGACGCGGCGAAAGGGACGGCTGGTCCAGAGTAGAGTTCGAGAGTATTGTACGTGGGGCAATACTGCAGAGAGGCTCGTTGAACTTCTTGGTGCGTAGCAATTACGTTGGTGTTGCTTTTCCGTTGACTGGGGTTTGCCGCGGTTTTGTTTCCTCGTTCGGATATTGTTTTCTTCAGAAGTAGGAGAATGAGAAGGTATAGTGATGCACGATATTCTTATTGTGACCTCAAGGAATGTTGCCACCTCGGGCGGCGAGTTTAGCCTGATTAAAAATAGAGCAGATGCTCTAAAGAATGGGTGGGGCATTGAGTCTGATGTTGCGGCTCTTTGCAATGTTCGCTTGGGTGTTTCTGAGGGTGGTGAAGCTTTTGGACCCGGCGTTTATGTTCGGCGGGATTTTATGAATCCCATGCAGCTGCTGTCGGGATATGAAGAGCTAATTACCACTGCGGAAAAAAAGGTTTTGAGTGGCTCCTACAAGGCGATCATCCTTTCTGGCGTGGGGCTGTTTCGTTATGTCGACCGGATGAAGCGCGCCGCCGAGGCGTCGGGAGCTTTTGTATGTGCTGATGTTCATGGTTATTACGGCGACGGCTCCCTTCTTGCACGCGACGAGCCCCTCTTCCTTGGCTCATTCCACCGTGCCGCCGCTTTTGTTGAGAGATACGAGCAGCGCAAATATTTGCGTAAGTTCGACCGTATCTTTTGTGTTTCTCGAGCGTATCGCAGTTTCCTTTGTCGAGAGTGCGGCTGCAAAGAAGGTCAGTTCTACATTGTTCCGTGTGCGACGGGGGCGAAGCCAAGCTTTGGTCGTGCGGAGGAGCTTAAGTATCGAGAGGATTATAGGAGGAAGTACGGCGTAGAAGATGACGAGTGGCTGCTCGTTTACTCAGGCGGAGCTTCGTCGTGGCAATGCCTTCCGCAAACTGCAGAGTTGTATCGCGAAATACTGAAGAGGCGTGGGGCAAAGCTACTTGTTTTGTCTGGTGACGTTACTTCTGCACGCGCCGCAATCGGTGATTGTGACGACGTTGAATTCGATAGCTTCAAGCCATCTGACCTCCCTAGCGTGTTCTGTGCTGCGGACTTCTTCGTGATGTTGAGAGAGGACGTTCCAACGAACCACTTTGCTTACCCTAACAAGTTCTTGGAATACGTCGCGGCGCACAGGCCGGTAATCACTACTCCTTACGTTTACGACATTGCCGAAGAGATTGATAGACATGGTGTTGGACTTCTGTATAACGGGGATGTGGATGATCTCGTTTTGAAAATGGACAATGCGGTATGCGACAGGGATTCATGTGATCGCCTGGTGCAAAAGGTTTCTTTTGCAAATTCCCTCATCCCGTTTGCCAGGGATTTGGGAAGCGTTGGGTCCAGTTGCTAAAGTGAGCGGGTCGTCTATGCTTATAACGGTTTTTACCCCGACTTATAATCGCGCATATATCCTTCCCAAGCTATTCGAAAGTCTGAAAAGACAATCTTTTCGAGATTTCGAATGGATAATTGTTGATGATGGAAGCACGGATGATACGCGAAAGCTCGTCGAGGCGATGCAGCAAGATTGTCAGGTGAAATTTCCTATCCGCTATTTTTTCCAGGTCAATAGCGGAAAGCACGTTGCATGGAATAAGGGTCTTGATGAGGCGAAGGGAGCCTTGTTTTTCCCGGTAGACAGCGACGATTATCTAACCGATGATGCCTTGGAGCGTATTGGGGAGAACTGTGAAACCGTTATGTCTAACGAGCGCCTGATTGCCTTGTCGGGAGTTCGTATTTTTCCGGGCAACAAGCTTACGGGAGGAATTCTGCAAGACAATGTGGGTTCGTACATCGATTATTCGTCAATTGATCGCCGATCGAAGGGGATTACGGGTGACCTTGCCGAGGCCTTTGTGACGGAACGGTTGAGGAAGTACCGATTCCCGGTTTTTGAAGATGAGCGGTTTGTTCCTGAAGCAGTTGTCTTTAATAGATTCAGCAACGATGGATATCTAATTCGTGGGTACGCCTTTCCTCTCTACGTGTGCGAATACCTTGCCGATGGCTACACGAAGAATACTGATCGGCTGCTCATTACGAACTGGAAGGGATATCGCCTGTACGTTTCAGAGTTGATGCATAGCACAGTCGGAATAAGGGCAAAAGCCATTCCGTTTTGTGGATTTATGTACCGTTCGTTATTGAAAATGTTTGGTTTGTGCAAATAGGCTTGAGTGAAGTATGGAGTGCAGCATGAGCTCTTTGTCGAAGAAGACGGTCCTGTTGGTATTTGGAACAAGGCCCGAAGCAATCAAGATGTGTCCTCTCGTAAAGGAGCTGAAGAACCGATCTGGCCTTAACGCGAAGGTTTGCGTTACCGGCCAGCATCGCCAGATGCTCGACGTGGTCCTTGAGGAGTTTGGGGTTGTGCCCGATTTTGATTTGCACGTCATGAAACAAAGACAGACTTTGTTCGATGTTACCACGGCTGTTCTTAATGGCTTGGACGGCGTGCTGGATCAGCTCAAGCCCGACGTTGTTCTTGTTCACGGTGATACGACGACGTCCTTTGCCGCCGCACTTGCATGCTTCTACAAGGGCATTCCCGTGGGCCATGTCGAGGCGGGTCTGCGTACATACAACATCCACTCACCGTATCCCGAGGAATTTAATAGGCAGGCAACCGGCATACTTGCCGCTTGGCACTTTGCTCCAACTGAAGCAGCTCGCAACAACCTGCTTTCTGAGCATCGGGATTCCAGTCGAATTTTCGTGACGGGAAATACTGGCATTGACGCGCTTCGTACGACGGTGCGCGATCATTATTCGCATCCCGAGCTTGATTGGGTTGGAGATAGGCGCCTGATCTTGATTACGGCTCATCGTCGAGAGAATCTTGGCGAGCCCATGCACCACATGTTCAGGGCTATTCGCAGAATTGTTGAAAAGCATGATGACGTGCGCGCTGTTTATCCTGTACATTTGAATCCTGTCGTTCGCAAGGCGGCTCATGAAGAGTTGGACGGCTGCGACCGCATTCATCTAATTGATCCTCTAGACGTGGTTGATTTTCATAATTTCATGGCCCGCTCCTACTTGATTCTTACCGATTCAGGCGGCATTCAGGAAGAGGCCCCGGGCTTGGGTAAGCCGGTTTTGGTGATGCGTGATACGACCGAGCGCCCTGAGGGCGTTGCGGCGGGCACGCTTAAGCTTGTTGGCACAAGTGAAGATGCTATTTTCTCAACATGTTGCGACCTCTTAGAGAATGAAGAAGCATATTCCCGCATGGCTCATGCCAGCAACCCGTATGGTGACGGTCATGCGAGTGAGCGAATTGCTGATGTTCTGGAGAAGGGGCTGCAAAGTCTCGGGGAAGCATTGGTTCGGTAGATGAGTGAGGTTAAGCAGCTCTCTCTTAAAGAGAATATGCTGTGGAACTCGTTCGGTTCCATCGTTAACCTTGCTTGCCAATGGCTGATTACGATTCTGATCGTTCGCCTTGGTTCAGGTTACGAGGCATCCGGCGTTTTCTCTTTGGCAATGTCCATCTACAACATCTTTGCCCCTATCGCTCAGTATCGCATGTATACGTACCAGGTCTCAGATGTTGAGAATGAGAATACCACGGGTGAATACCTGGCGTTTCGGTTTTTCACTTGCGGAGTCGCGCTCGCTCTGTGCACCGGCTATTCGCTGTTTACATGCGAATCGGGAGCGATTGCAGCTATTCTGCTCTATGCCGTCTACAAGTCTATTTCCTTGGTTGTAGACGTCTTTCACGCGTGCGATCAGCGCCATCATCGAATGGATTACATCGGTAAGTCTCTGTCTTTTCAGGGGATTCTATCTCTTGTTGCCTTTACCGTAGTGTTTGGCTTATGCGAATCGCTCGAGGCGGCGATAGTTGCAATGACCGTTGTCGTGATCCTCGTTGGTGCTGTCTACGATTTGCCAAGGACCCTTCAATTCGGCCCATTGGCCCCAAGCATCTCGTTCAAAAAGTGCCTTCGACTGGCCTTGAGATGTCTCCCCATCGTTCTTGCGTCCATTGCCGCGGCGTCAGCATCTTCGATTCCAAGGCAATACCTTGTTGGTGTTCAAGGGGAGGCTGCTCTTGGCATTTATGCTGCCGCAGCTGCTCCTGTTGCGCTTATTCAGACGGGCGCCTCCTATATCTACAATCCTCTTCTAGGCTATTTTTCGGAGAGTTTTGCTGCTAGGGACAGGAAAGGCTTCAATGCGCTTTTGACAAAGGCGACGGTCGGGATCGTTGTTCTGGGGCTGGTGTGCGCTATTGGAGTAATGGTTTTAGGTGAGCCGGTTCTTGTTCTTGTGTATGGGAAAAAGATGTCTGGCTTTTCATATCTACTTCCTCCGCTTGTGGCGCTTGCGATGCTTACGGGGTATATGTGGTTTGTAAACGATTTGCTAATGGCTATCAGAAACTTCCGGGGTGCCTTTGTTGGGAATGTTGCTGCTCTAATTTCCTCTCTCTGCGCCTTACCTTTAATTGCTCTGTATTCGATGGATGGTGTTACATATGTCTGTCTCATTTCTGCTCTTTGTGGAATAGGCTTCATGGCAACCGTGTTAGTTATTCAGCTAAAAGGCTACTGGAAATAGTATGTGATGCCTGGATTACGTTTCGGAAGATAAAAGGTAAGGTGGATGTATGGATAAGCATCATCGATTGCTGGTTATTATTCCAGCGTATAATGAGGAAGAATCGCTCGAGGCCACGGTTGACGAGCTGGTAGGTGTCGCTCCAAGTGTTGACTATCTCGTAGTAAACGACGGCTCCAAGGATTTAACTGAGCGGATTTGTCGCGATCGTGGGTACAACTACGTAACACTGCCAGTCAATTCTGGCCTCACCGTTGGATTTCAGACGGGCATGAAGTACGCGCTCCGCAACGGCTACGATTATGCCCTTCAGTTTGATGCGGACGGTCAGCATATGCCTGAGTATATCGATGAAATGCTCGAGACCGCTATTAATGAAAACGCTGATATCGTAATTGGCTCACGCTTCCTCCACGTGAAAAAGGAAATCTCCGCTCGAATGATTGGCTCACGCCTTATTACAGTCATGATCAAGCTGACTACGGGAAAGCGCGTAGCTGACCCTACCTCGGGAATGAGAATGTTTAGCAAGGAAATGATTAAGCGCTTCGCGCAGGACGACTCGCTTAACCCTGAGCCCGAGAGCATTTCGCTTCTTATAAAAAAGGGGGCGAAGGTGAGCGAGGTTCAAGTTGAGATGCGTGAACGCCAGGCGGGGGAGAGCTATCTTAATATCTCCAAGTCGATTGCTTACATGGCGCGAGCTTGCATCTCCATTCTTTTCGTTCAGTGGTTCAGGTGATTATATGTCTAGCGTTTTAAGGGTCGTACTCATTCTGGGTGCATTTGCCATCTTGTTCGTGATAGTGAAGAAGCTCCGTAAGGCTCAGATACAGGTTCTCGACTCCGTGTTCTGGTTGTTCTTTGCTTTGAGCTTTGTCGTGTTTGCAGCCGTTCCCCAGATTGCCTTCTGGCTCGCAGGGGCCCTTGGCTTCGAAAGCCCGTCGAACTTCGTATTCCTCTATGCAATTGCGCTGCTTCTTTATCGAGAGTTCTCCAACACGGTAAAGATTGCAGAGCTCAGACGTCGCGTGAACGCACTTGTTGAAGAGCTCGCTCTCAAGTAGCATGACACCAGTCTTTATGCCCTTCGAACCCACCAACATCATCGTCATCGGTGGCTGCGGCTTCATCGGGTCCAGCTTCGTGCACTACGTAGTGAAGAACTACCCCGGGGTGCACGTGACCGTGCTCGACAAGCTCACCCACAGCTTAGCCCTCGCTTCATGCACGACATGTTCACGGCATTCAATGCGCTACGGATGCCGGCAGGTCCCTCCTCGATAGCTACCATCTAAATGCGGCCTTCATTTAAATATCCAAGAGTGACAATTCAACTCCTTGCACTACCAGGTCTGGTCATCAATGAGATTTGCATGTGGATTAGAACCTACTTGGCGAACCTGGACTACAGAATAGTTAAAGATTGCCGCCATAGCCGTTGTTATGATGTAGAACTACTGGTCTAGAAAGAGGTTTCTCGCCGCAAGTTAAACCCCGCGGAGTCTTTCTCGGCCAGACAGTCTGTTTTCCGAGAATCGCTTCGCAAACACATCAATCAGGTTTCTCCATCCAAGCACCGCGAGCGCAATAAAAAATGGAGAATAGAGAAACATATACCTGGCCCTGCACTCAAACAGCATCAAAAACACGCTGAGCAAGAACACCGAACATAAAACCACATACTCCGTCTTTGATCTAGGGAACTTCAGCCAGTTCAGACACATACCGACCAGGACAAACATCCAGCAAAGCTGGGCAAAAACCTGGAACAGCGTGAAAGAGCCGTCTTCTCCAAAGAACTTTGACAGCGTGTTGTCAGAATGAGGAGTACTCAAAAAAAAGTTTCCTTCAGCAGCCCACGCAAAAGTACCGTCCGAATAGTTCGAAATAGTCTTCTGGACCATCAACTTCAAAACACCCTGGGGACCCAGAGACTCTAACCTCTCAGCCCACTTTTCGAAATTTGCATGTGATCTATCCTGTTGGCTACCAAATGAGGCGGAATAGATAACGTCGTCTTCATAGTAGCACCCATAAGTCTCGTCATTAAATCCCATCATCAAGAAATGAGCCATCGAAAAGGATTTATCGGCGTCAATCACCGGACCCGCCTCCCTTGCGAGTGAGTTGGCGCCAAACGAGAGAACAAGAGCACATGTGATCGCAGCGAATTGGAAAAAGAGCGATTTGATTTGAGAGCAATCCAACTGCCCGTCAACGACAAACCTTCGACGACTTATCGCGCATGCAGCCTCTATAAGCACAATTGAGACAACAACGAAGATGGCCGTAGGCTTAATAAAGTATCCGACCACGCCGAAAAAGAGCATGCCGAATGTGCGTAACGGGCTTCGGCCAGTATTGTTGTACAGAAACAAGACCAGCGCGGGGCAGATAGTTCCATACGTATCTGAATAAGGAACCGCAATCCAAGGAGAGAAGCTCAAGTACAAACAGCCGAACGCAAGCGTATAGTACCCAGGACCAAAACCCGCCAGCCTCGCCACAACAAAGGAGGTCAGAACAACAGCCAAAGTAACACACGCTGCTCCCACCACGTCAAGCATGAGGTATACGTTTTGGAATCCAATAAGTTGGCAAAAGTGGCCCACAGTCTTGAAGATAAAAAGCAAAAACAGCTGGTTGGGATAGCGCGAGAAATAATCCAGCGTGGCTCCCTCATCGGACAACCCCGACATCAGCACACCGACATCCCAGCCTGTCTCAAAATATATGCTATTGATTAGGCAGATTTGAAGCACGAAAACTACCACGGCCAATGAAATGCTAACGCGTCTAAACATTTGAAGACCAAGGAAGTCCACGTTCGCCTTTGGCCGTCTCTTAGCCAATGCCACAGAGACAACGAGCCCCACTATCACAACCACAGCCAGACTAGGTAAAGAAAGGGATGCCTCCTCCCCTTTGCAGGCATAAGGCAGGCGCGGGGCAAGGAAAGCAACGGCAAGCAGGGCAAGCGAGAAATACGCCAAAGCGACACATCTGCCAAAACGCAAAAACCACGGAATCTTAACGACTCCACGTGTCGCAGGACAAGATTCGACCACGTTAGCCCCTTAGGTTTCGTCGGTTGCTTTCATACGTTCTCTTTTCGATTAGATAGCGCGGGCGACTCTTTGTCTCAAGATACGCCTTGCCCACATACTCGCCGATAACACCGAGGCTCAGGAGTTGCGTGCCACCCAAAAACAAGATGACACAGATGGTACTCGTCCAGCCCGAAACCGTCGCCCCAGAGAAATAAGAGAGGATCGCCCAAAAGGTCCCCAATAGGCCAACGAGGCCAATTACAGCGCCCGCCGCGCTAATTAGGTGGATAGGCTTAATCGAAAGGCTCGTTATCCCGTCAACAGCGAGAGCGATCATCTTTCGTAGGGGATAGTGACTGTCACCCGCAACGCGAGCTGCGCGCGAGTACTCAACGGTTGAACTGGGAAGCCCAATCAACGGAACCATTCCGCGCAAGAACAGATTTGATTCTCCATATTCCGACAACCCATCCAGAGCGGCAAGGCTCAAGAGCCTATAATCTGCATGATTGAAGACGGTATCTACCCCCATCTCTTTCATCATGCCGTAGAAAGCCTCCGCAGTCATCCTTTTAAAGAACGTATCGGTAGACCTGTCGTTTCTAACGCCATATACGACGTCACTACCGTCCAGGTACTTTTCAATCATTTTAGATACGGCCGAGATATCGTCTTGCCCGTCGCAATCCAAAGAAATGGAGACGTCACAGTACTTACGCGCTTCCATAAGCCCCGCAAGAAGGGCATTCTGATGACCTCGATTTCTTGACAGTGATATTCCCCTGAAATGAGCATCGTCGTTTGAGAGTCTTTCAATGATGGTCCATGTGCTATCACTCGACCCATCGTCTACAAACAGAATGCTACTTTTATCACTTACGATTTCGGCCGAAATCAATCCGCTGAGCTCAGACAAAAACGTCCCAGATGTTTCCGGCAAGACAGCTTCCTCATTGTAACAAGGAATGACCATCCACAGAATCGGCTTCGGGGACGGAGTCTGAGTATCATCGCTTTGCATGCACTTGCCTTTCACGGACAAAACGTTCAACGAAAAGTGATTATACTCCACCTCGCGGCGCAGCCCCGGTGCTAGACTCGTCATCTCCTGACGAATCAACCATGGTAAAAATCCCCAAACTGAAACGCCGCGAGAATTCTCGCGTTGAATAGCTTGCGCTTATGAAGTGATTGGACGATCAAGAAGATACGTAGCGCTGCAGGCGAGTTGGGGAGTGTGTTAGGGATATTAAATATAAAAATCCCGGATATGCTTTCGCATAAACGATGTCACGGCGATTCTGGGATTTTGGGCTGTGCGGAGTATGAGCTCAAAATGAGTAACAACGATAAGAAAGTTTCCGGGAGGCGTTTGGTTAGAATTTCTTTTTGTTCAAGCTGCACATCCGAGGCTCCTCAAAAGATGGAGCTTGGTTTGGCGCAGTAAGTAAGAATCCTGCTTGCACTGCTTGATGCCGCAAATGGGGACGGCGAGATCGTTTCGCTTATGTCAGTGGCATGGGTTTTCCGGGAGCTACTATCGGCTGGGCCTTCTCAGAATGGTACAAGGGAGGCAATGGTGAGATTTCTGCGGATAGCACCATTGCCTCTCTGATTATTTGGTTTTCCGCTTCATGTGTAATTCTCATCTTATTTATTGCGTCTAGGGCATGCCTTGCAAGGCGCCGTTCAAAATTGCGCGGGATGTTGCTAATCTTGGAACAAGAACTTGAGAATGAGCAAATAGCCAAGAGGGCTCACTGTATCATCAGATGATGAGAAATCGATTGAGCCCAGGCATGCTGTATCGATACTAACCAGTGCAGAATAGCAAGTGAGGGGAAAACTCTGAAACTGCCCTTAGCCCCGCTTGAGGTTTGGAGGATAAAGAAAGATGACTATTGGGAAGGCCGATCTGAGTAAGGCGGATATTGGGGTAATTGCCGCGTTGCTCGTCGGCGTTTTATCTGCTGCGTCGCTGGCCTTTATCAAGCTACGTCCTTCCGCGGCTTTTGTCTATGCCCTGGCTGCGTTTGTCGGAGCTGTACTCATTGCTTATTCGTATCATTTCTTTCTTAGGACTCCGAAACAGACCAAATATGGCGTTTCTTCTCCCAAGATGCTCGCTTGTATCATTGGGTTAAGCGCTATAGGTGCCATTCTTCTTGAGGTGTTTACGCTTTGGGGAGCGCCGTTGTCTACCCCGTTAGAGTTATCAGATTGGAGCAAGCGACGTATTCTAATCTTTTTCGTCGCTATTTCGGGCTGCATAATCGTACATGTCTCCAATTCGTACGCCGCGGTTCCCAAGATCGGGCCTTCAGGGCATTCGTATCAAAGGTCTATTGGCAAACTGTTTGTCTACTCTATTCCGGGTGTCACGCTGATGACCCTCTTTGTCGCAATAATTTGCTTGGTGCCTAGTTACTTTGTCTCTAAGATAATCGGTGTAGTTGCGGGTCGTTTAACTTATCTGTTGATTTGCTTGTTCCTTGTCGGCGTTGGTGCGTTCTTTTATTTCTGGAAGAAGGGAAGGGTCGAGCTTTTTTTTCTCAGCTCTTGCCTACTATTGGGATCTTTCTTAGTTTTCATCGCACCTCCGGTAACCGCGATTTCTTGGGATGACGAGATTCATTACGACAGGGCTCTCGGTTTGTCATACCTAGGACATTCGGAGTATTCATACGCGGATCAACTGCTCGTCACCAAGCCCTGGGCTGCGGTGAATTTAGACCATGAATTGCTCCGCGAGTCGGTGGATGAGGTCGCTGAAGCGGGTGCTTCTGCTGAACAGTCGGGCGAATATATGGAGCAGGCAAGTTTTGCATCGCCCATATCGAAAAGCAGCCTCACTACGGTCTCCACATTCGGGTATGTTCCATCGGCAATCGGTCTGTGGGTAGCTCGCGTATTCCATGTTCCAATTTTGGTGAGCTTCATGTTTGGTAAGATGGGCAACCTTATTTCATATGCAGTAGTTGTTGCTTTCGCCATCCGTATTATCCCTACTAAAAAGTTGTCCATGATGCTCATTGGTCTTCTTCCGACGAGTATTTTTCTCGCTTCAAATTATTCGTATGATCCTGTTGTGACGTCATTTCTCATGCTTGCAGCTGCTTTGGTAGTGAGAGAAATTAGCCGTCCGCTCGAGCGACTTACAATCAAAAGCCTGCTAAAAATCGTCACTGCGTTATTCCTAGGGCTTGCTCCAAAGGCAATTTACTTTCCAGTCATTGGTCTGCTACTTCTTATGCCCCGAGCCAAGTTTTCCTCGCGCACCGCTTACAAACGCTATATCGGTTTCGTAGTCGCCTTCGGGCTCGTAATGGTTTTATCATTTGTGTTGCCAATGCTATTTAGCGCTGATGCGCAAGCAGGGGATGCCCGCGGGGGATCTGATGTTAGTGCGTCAGGTCAAATCGCGTATATTCTCTCTCATCCGTTGGATTACGCATACACGCTCATCAACTTCATATTGGGCTATATTTCCCCTGTTAATTCCGATATGTACTCGCTTTCATTCTCTTATATGGGCGTCTCTCTTCCGGTTGTGTTGCAATGGAGCTCAGCCTTGCCCTTTACGGTTCTCGTCGTTGGATCTTTAATTGATAGTCCAAAAACGAAGACTTTTGGATTGAGCCTGTGTGGTAGGTTGTGGGTTCTTACTATAGTCGCATCATCGATTGCTCTTGTTTGCACGGCTTTATATGTGAGCTTTACATCAGTTGGATCGGATACCATTGCAGGTTGTCAAGCACGATACCTTACTCCGCTGTTGCTATACGCTGCCTTGCTTGCCCCTTCTTTTTCTACAGGGGGCATACAGATCAGTAATTCAGGCAAATTGATAAAGGAAGAAAGCACGACAAGAATAACTATGCTGCTTCTTACGTCAATTATGGTCTTTTTCTCCGCAGCATGTTCGTATTATTTCATAGTAATCTGGTAGTTTGGTGGCCAGCCACGCGGCGAGCTGCTGGTTATAGACTAGTGGCTGACCGAGGAGGTCGACGACGCCGGGTCGCCTTGTCGCGGGGCCTGCGGACCCTCGCCGGCATGACCGCCGACCCGTAGTGGGCGGCGAGGTCCTCGTACGCGGCGTTGAGCACGACCTCGCCCTCCCTCGGGTGGGCGGTGACGCCGGTCTTGAGGTTGTCGGGCGCGATGCACGGGGTGGCGCCTCCGAGGAACTCGAACGCGTGGACGTGGCAGCGCAGCCAGGTGTCCTGCTTCATGTCGAGGGCCGGCTCGACGTAGCTGTACCTGCTGAAGGGCAGGCGGGCGACGAACAGGTAGACCTTCGAGACGACGCCGGTCGCCGGGTCGACGAGGGACATGGTCGGACCGGACCAGTCGACCTCCATGTTCCTGCCCGCCTTGCGGCCGACCCAGCTCACGACGTTCCTGCTGACCGTGAACTGCCTGTACCGCTTGCAGAAGCGGTCGTAGGACGTGGCCGCCTCGCCCCGCGCGGCGCACTCCTCGCGGTACTCGCCGTGCAGGAGCCTGAGCGTGACGCCGACCTTCGCGAGCTCGGCGTGGACCGCGTCCCAATCCGGGTCCGGGTACACCGGCCCCGGCTGCTCGCGCTCCGGGAACAGGCGGGCGTACACTTCCCCGGCGCTCATCCGTTCCGCTTCCTCCCAGGCGACGTCGTGCTCGGCCGCGGCCCTGAGCACGACGGAGACGCTGGCTTTCGACGCGTGCAGCGCGGCGGCGATCGCGTTGAGCGATAGGTTCGACGACCTCAGCCTGGGCACCTCCCTCGCCGGTATCCTTCTCGCCATGATCCATTCCTTTCTCTCGACTACCGGTATGGCGTCTCGATCGTATAGGCGGCGGACCGGTGGGGCGCGGGCGCGTATGCGAGCGGTACTGAAGCGCGCCGCGGGCGGTGAGTATTGCGCGCTCTGAGTAGCACCTGTTTCGCGCTTTCCGTATCGCTTCCCATCCAGACGTTTCGCTCCTTCCGTATCGCCCGTTCCGCCATTTCCGTATCGCCCCTCCTCCGCCCGTAGAATCGGCTTGCCATGCAACCGATCCACGGAAGGAGAAACCACATGGCAAGGAAGATAAGGGCGAAGCTCATAATGGAGCTCCGCGACCAGGGCATGTCGAGGAGGTCGATCGCCAAGACCAGGCACATGTCCATGGGCAGCGTCTGCGAGGTGTTCGACATTGCGGACGATCGCGGCATCACCTGGGACCAGGTGAAGGGTATGGGGGACGAGCGGGTCTACGAGCTGTTCTACCCCGACCGCAACGCGCGCGAGAGCGTCTTCGAGGAGCCCGACTGGTCCTACGTGCACGCCGAGATGGCGAAGGTCGGCGTCAACCTGCGCCTGCTGCACGACGAGTACAAGTCGAAGTGCTCGCGCGAGCACATGGTCGCCATGGGCTACACCAGGTTCTGCGAGCGCTACGGGGACTACACCGTGGCGAACAACCTGACCAAGCGCATCGAGCACAAGGCCGGCGTGTCCTGCGAGGTCGACTGGTCCGGCCCGACGGTCGGCAGGGGGGCTGGTGAACCCGGTCACCGGGGAGGTCTCGAAGATCTACCTGTTCGTCGGCGTGCTCCCGTTCAGCCAGAAGGCCTACTTCGAGCCGACGCTGGACATGAGGGAGCGCACCTGGCTGCGCTGCCACGTGCACATGTACGAGTTCTGGGGCGGCGTGCCACAGTGTTCAGTTGACCGTTGACACAAACACGCGTGCGCGGATGCGAGCGGTACTCAAGCGTGCCGCGGGCGGTACCGAAGGGCAATATTCACATTTTTGGATGATACTACCGAAGCGCGTTGCAGGTGGAACGGAGAAAGTCTATTACTCAAGAATAAACGACGCGCAACCGATCGGATGAATCGAGATATTGCACACCTCTCGTTACGTCTCAACATTTCCATAGAGAACAGCAGAAATCTCAAAACTCGACAAGGCGCTCAGATCCGGCATCTCTATTGCCATGAGCAACAAATGATTATTTACCTTTGCATTATCAAGTAACGGTTAGGCCATATCCAACTTTCTCCCTTTACGGTAAAGGTGAACAAATTCATCAGAGAATTTCTTTACGTAATCTCTATCGATGGCGGTCGCTAGCGTTTCATCATTATGTTCTGCTGTCTTTGTCCAGTTGTATGAGCCATGCATTACGTACTCAAAATCAATGATACAAAACTTATCGTGCATACGGTTCCATTCACGCCAACCAGAACGCGAGATGAGAACGGTATCAAAACCACTAAGCTGGCCATAGTAAGGACGATTGGCATCCTCGTCTGAGACAATCAATCTCACGGAAACGCCTTGCTGCCTTTTTGCTCTGAGCTCATTTATAAAGGCCCGATTGGTCAGCCATGCCACTGCAGCCCAGATGGAATACCGCGCATCCCGGATACCTTGGATAATTTCTTCTTGAATATTGGTAAACACGACATCATGTTCCGTGTATTCAACATCTTCGGATTGAATAATCTTTGGGCGAAGGGTCAATTCTCCTAAAGCATACTCATCGCTTTCTTCGTACACGTAATTGATTATGTCGTACAAATCGTCATATTGATTATTGGCTTCATTCAGAAGGGGTACGGGTATGCGCAGCTCAATATCTTCGTATCGCTGATTAGGGCGCCCATGCCGCACAAACCCCCATTGGGGTTTTCTATTCAGCGTGACTCTTCTGAGTATGGGCAATAAGTCGTCTTTTTTCCCTGAATACTTTTTATCGAATTTCAAGACCTCAATCATAGTCCTTACGAATAATTCGTCATCCATTACATCCTCCAACATAAGAAACTAGGCATTTAGCTGCATGGAGCAAGGATGTTTTTGAGTGCCTCAACCATCCAGCTTTCGAGCGCACCACTCAATAAGCCTCCGATAATTCCGAATGCAGCAATTTTGTAATCATGAAGCTTCTGCTACCTTTTCTCCTCTTTGTTCAGGGCAACAACGGTGGCGTAATCATCTACGAAATTAAATCCTCTTTGAGTGACTCCCCCAAAGAGGAATCCACCATCGCTACCATGGCCTTTTATCAAGCCCGCTTCGTGTAGGCCGTTGTAGAGCTCAATATACTTTTCGATGAAACAGTACTTCTCGCCCGTGAGATGAAGGTGATTCTCGGCAACAAAACCGCTACCCTCACTTCCCCCTCAGCCGCAACTAGCAGATTCAACCCCTCAAGCTCACTGCTCTGCAAGTCGACACCATTTACTGAGTACATCGGCACCGCCTGAAATTATCCTTAAAGCTCAACACTAGAGACATCGAATTCACCTGACATAAGTTTAGACAGCAGAGTGTCACGAAGCTCGATGAGAGCGACAATTTCTTTTCTGTTTGAGAGAAGCATATCGTATAGAGGGGCAACTTTTCCAGAGAAAGCTTGCAGGTCATCAACGTCGGAAATCACCTTCTTGCCATAATCTGTTCCTTTCTCTCGACTAATGGTATGGCGTTTCGAGTGTATAGGCGGCGGACCGCTGGGGCGCGGTACTCAAGCGCGCCGCTGGCGGTACTGAAGGGCAATTTTCACGTTTTTGAATGGCGGTACTGAAGCGCGTTATAAGTGGTACGGAGAAAGACGATTACTCAGTCAATGAGATTCCTTTCTCTAAATACAGAAAAAGGAATCAGTAACTCACAATTATGTCGCCGCAATAAGGGGGGCGGGGGAATGGAGGCCCCGTCCCCCTTATCTATATGCAATGATATTGCTTGCACCTATTGTGAGGCTGCATTTAGATCTCACAAGTGGTAATAGCGATTTCCAGGTTCTCCCACGGTGAAATTCGGGTTCATGTATGGATCGCCTTCGACATAGTAGTTTGCCCAGCGATAATTCATGTACGCGACCTCTTTGTGGAAGCGAATCTGCTTGTCCGTGTTGTTTTCAACGCCTCTAGAAATTGACTCGTAATGATACAGCTCGACTTCGGGCGTGTATACAATCAGATCGTTAATCTCGCGAAGCTTTAGGCAAAAGTCAACATCATTAAATGCGACTTGAAGCTCTTCGGTGAAACCTCCGACTTTTTCGTATTCGCTTCGTTTGGTCATGATGCAAGCCGCCGTGACGGCGCTGAAATCTTGCTGCGCATCGTTGAGTGCAAAATAGCCCCAGTTGTCTTTTGGCATGCTTTGGCAGAGATGTCCTGCCACGCCGCCCGTGACGCATAGGCCAGCGTGTTGAATGGTGTTGTCGGGATAGTAGAGTTTTGCACCAACTGCGCCAACATCCTCGCGTGCGCAGATGCCAAGCATAGTTTCAATCCAATTGGGCGTAATCACTTCGGTGTCGTTATTCAGCAGCAAGAGATAATTTCCCTTGGCACGGGCCACTCCAAAGTTCATGAGCTTGGAAAAGTTAAATTCGTGCTCCCAGGTAACAAGGCGAACGATATCAGGGTATTTGGCTTGTAACTTATCGTAATACTCGAACGTCGCATTTTCCGTGCTGTTATTTTCGATTATCACAAGCTCGTAATTGTCGTATGTGGATTTCTCGACAATTGACGTAATGCAGTTATCGAGGATATTAGCGTAATCTTTGGTTGGAATGATGATCGAAACGAGCGGATGGGAATCTGGCGCGGCATAGGTTACTTTATATGTAAAGGGACGACGTGCCTGTTCAACCTTTGCATTGAGCCCAAGCCTGTCCAAATGATTCTGAACTGCTTTGATTCCTGCGATAGTGGCATACGGCTTGCTGTCGGCATTAGCCGCGGTTGATGTTTCGCTTAGGCGCCAGTGATATAGAACTTTTGCAACATGGTGGACATTCCTTGCCTTTTCAACGGCCCGGAGAGTCAAATTATGATCCTGGGCTCCATCGAACTCTTTCGTATTCGGTTCTAGAGTGTCAAGAAGGGACTTACGGATGGTAAGCATGTGGCATATATAGTTATTATTTCTGAGTAAATCGATATTGAAATCCGGTTTAAAGAACGGCTGTGCCAGCTTTCCATCGGGCATGAGTTTGTCTTCATCGCAATAAAGAAGATCAACGTTATCATTGTTTTCAATTGCCTCGGCATACGAGAACAACAAATCCGGTTCAAGGATGTCGTCATGGTCAAAGAAGCTGACGAAATCGCCCGAAGCAGCAGCTACTCCGGCATTTGTGTTTTCGGAAATGCCCTTATTCTCGGCAAGGGTAATTGATTTAATTCTGTTGTCGCGGGCTACCTCATGCTCAACGCGAGCCTTTAGTTCCTGATTGTCAGGGCTTGCATTAACTAGGAGGAGCTCCCAGTTTGCATAAGACTGGTTTTTTACGGATTCGACCATATCGTTAAAAAACGAAATGGGCGTGTTGTAAAGAGGGACAATGATGCTGAATTTCGGAGCGCTATTGAAGACGATTTTTCTCTGCTTCTCCAGTGCACCAATGGTTGCCTTATGCTCTGTAAACCATTCGGGGTATTCAGGGTCAAACTGCGCATGGGTAAAGAGGAAGTTGGTCTCCTCAAGAAGCAAGCCTAATTTATCAGGCGTTAAGCAGTCAAATGCACTGAATGATGGGTGATTTTGATCGTCAATAATAAAATAGTAACGATCAAACGCCTTTGGCATGCGGATCGAGAGCTGCGTTTCAAGTTGCTTTTTCTCGGATGTAAATCCAACGCTCGTTACATTTGAACCGAAATTGACTATGCTCAGCCCAACCTCATTGAGGAACCGGTCGAGGCAGCGAAGTTTGATTTGCGAGTCATTGCGGTACGGTGTTCTAACCGTGCACCTCAGGATATACTCGTTTGAATCTTCGATGCACTGCCAAAAATCAATCGTCGCCATCTCAAACTCTGAAACGTCATCGTAATTTCGGAGTTTGCTGCACATGTCAGGTTTAATTTTGTAGTTAAGACGCGACTCCCATTTGATGTTCTTGCAATTGAGCGAAAGGGAGTCGCTGCTCAGGTTGCAACCGTCTTTGCCGATTTCGTTAAACTCAATTTTAATGGCTCGGGTATCGGGGTCGGGGATTACAAGAACGTATGAGTTCGATTCGCCGTTATTGTCCTTGAATTTTAGAAGAGACAAAGGTAAGCGGCGGTCGTCATCCGTTGCCGCTTGAGCTTTTATGCTGGAGCCTTCATGGATGCCTTCTATTTTAAGTTGCTGGTAGATTTTCCAGTTTCCTCTGCATACTCCGGTTGTTTCGACTCGCATTGTTTGCCTTTCGTTTGTTGGACACTGCTCATTGTACTTATTCACTTCATGTCTCGCTATAAATGCAGAGAGGAGTTCCGTGATTTCTGGCATTCTTAGATGTGTCGCTATGAGTTCGTCAGACGCTCCGTTCCGCTGTGTTAACATCGAAGAGGACATCTACGTACATCACGCTTTCTGTCGCTGTTGAGGTTCAGGTTATTGTCCTCGCGGCGCTCTGCTTCCTAGTCGTTGCTCATTTCGGGTCCATTGACTTCAAGGGGGTTATTATGAAAGTTGTCTTGTTTGTTGGAGGGGCTGCAAGGGTCCTAGGCGGGGGCTGCGCCCAACGAACGGATTGACGTGACGTGCGAGGTGTGTCCTAGGCCCGGGGGTTCGAATCCCCCGGCCCCCTCCGTAAAGAAAGAACCGCCATTGGGGCGACCCTTATCTCCTGGGGTGGCCGATTCGGCCGCCGCCACTCTTTTCCAGGTCTGCGGACCTGTGTTCGTCCTGGAACGGAAACAGGCTCCTCGCTATCACCCAGAGTATTCCGATGATCTCGGCGGTCGTCGCGCCCATCCAGGAAATTATCACCTCGGTAGGGATTTCGCGCTGCAGCCACATGAGACGGGCGGTGTACGCGACGACGAGGGTGTTGCATGCGACCAGCTGCCACTTGACGCACTTGAGCGCGGCCTTTCCGAGTTCGGACCGAAGGTCGTTCTCCGCCTCCATCCTCTTGACCACGCTCTCGGCCTGGGCCGCCTTGGCTCGCCGTTCCCGCTCCTCGCTCGAGCATTCGACCCTGACCTCGTCTAAATGGGCGCTTTCGATGGGGAAGACGTTTGCTCTCCTTTGTGCCGAACCCATGAGGTCGATTGCCTCTTGTGTCCCTTTTGGTGACCTGCTTCCGCGCTGGTCTGCGCTATCGCAGCCCAAGGTTTTCCACCCTATGGCCCACGGCGGTTACGGATACGTCGAGTATGTCCGTCATCTCACCGATGCTACAATTGCCCGCCCAGAGTTTCGCTACGACCTGTGCCGGCATGAGGAGCGCGGCGGCAAACGAGTTCGCCCATATCTCCTCGGGGTCTGTCCCTCGAGACGAGAGGGCGTCCCTTCGCTCAATGACCCCAGCAACCTCCCCGTCTCCTAGGTTTTGGTACGAGTGGATGTAGAGGCGCTCCGTCACCTCGCACGCCGTTATGTGCCCACCGCCTCATCCAGCTCGTCCGCGACCCTGTAGTGCGTGTTTGTGTCAATGGCTAACTGAACAGCGCATTGGACCAAATATGGTCCAATGGTTGGAGTCTTGTGGTCCGTAAGGACGTGAACCAAAGAGGCTGCATGCTTGGCTCTCTCCGTCCTTCTTTTGTGCAGTTCTGCAACCTAGGTTCGGCCTCGCGTATACTTATATCATCTGTGTACACCCAACTCTGGAGGTCCAACCTATGAAAGGCATCATCCTCGCGGGTGGCTCGGGCACGCGTCTGTACCCGCTCACGCTCGTCACCAGCAAGCAGCTGCTGCCGGTCTACGACAAGCCCATGATCTACTACCCGCTTAGCACCCTCATGCTGGCGGGCATCCGGGATATCCTGGTCATCTCCACCCCGACCGACCTGCCCAACTTCGAGCGCCTGCTTGGGGACGGCTCGCGCTACGGCGTGAACCTGTCCTACGCCGAGCAGCCCTCGCCGG
>OGXI01000270.1_pt1 | contig 46877 bp, 58 predicted proteins | sample 1576221 | NCBI WGS metagenome assembly OGXI01 (sample SAMEA3541523, study PRJEB24748) | human gut metagenome | biome: human gut; feature: human-associated habitat; material: faeces | place: China | collected 2012
CCCAAATTACCCATCTTAAAATTCCATAAATAAAAACGATCAAACCGCATATAACGATAATCCCGCCCTGCGCCGTCTCTGACATCTTCCCATTTTCTCCTTACTTCTCTGTTAATTTTATTTCTATGTATTTCCCAGTGTCACTTCCGTCATGCACTGATCTAGCTCCATGTGGGTCATAGTAATCCTGCGATGTGCTGTCGGAAAGAGCACTACTTAATGGTCTTACATCAATTTTAAATGATTGATCTGGTTCCATATGTGTCCAGAACAGGATCCATCCACTGTGCAGCGTTCCTCTTTCTCTTACGCCGGAGTCGTAATATTCTTCGTCTATCTTATGTGTTTCCTGCCAATTTCCCTCATATTCTCGGTCGGCTATCGTTGTATTCATTTCACTTGATAGACTGTACAGCTCCCCATATGTCCACGCCTGCTTTGTATCTTCATCATCCACGGTGTTAATATTGTCATCGCCTACAGCATAATAGAACAATACGGTGCTGTCTAAATTAGGATAGCACGTCGCGCACTCTGAAAAGTCCGATGGGAAATATATTTCATACTTAACTACATTCCATTGTGTCTTCCCGTCTTCATCCATGTCAACCTTGTTTAACCCAATCGTGTCATTTGTCCAACTGGATTCCCATCCCTGTATATGCTCTCTATAGTATTCCTTTGACTCTTTATTACCAAGAACATCGGTAATCCGGATGTATGCTTTTCCATATGTGTCGCTTTCATGTTCGTATTCTTCATCATCGCTGACTCCACACTTTACTTCCACCCATTCCCCTATGTGTGCCGGATCATCATACGTCGCATTTACAACCTGGTCTTCCGCTACTAAGTCTTCTGTTTGACTTTCCTCCGGCATATCTTCTGCTGCAGCTTCCTTTTCGATGAAGATGTCTGTCTTGTTTGGCGCGGTCTGCTCTGCCGCAGTTCCTCCAGTATCAGATTCTAATGCGGACTTTCCACACCCACCTACGGTAGCAATTGCAATGCATGTCAATGTTAATAATGTTACGACTTTCCTTTTCATTTTTGTTCTCCTTTGTTATTCCAGTAATTGATCCAATCTTCCATATGAGGTTCTTTGATTTTGCGCAACCATTTATCGAATGTAGTTATTGTAGGACATTTGCGCGGTATTATTATTATTTGTGCGCATAGTGTAAGACAAAAAATAACTGCCATTATAGCAGTTGGTATAACCGGATACCAAACATATAGTGGTGGTTCTTTATAAAGTGACAAGCAAGTATCCAAAATATGGTCAGTTATTAAAAGTGAAGGACCAGTTAAAAGTAGTAACTCCCACATTCCAATAACGAAAGAAGTTAATGTGATCATACAACGTTTTTTGTTTTCAACCGCAAGTTTTTCTGCCATCCATTCATAATCAGTCCCTGCCGCTTGATCAGATGCCCACTTTATTTTAAATGGCTCAATTGTTTGTGCTTTAACCCATTTTTGAAGCGCAGTGAACACACACATCAACACTGCTTCAAAAACTAATAGGTATATCACCATTTCCATATTATTTTTCTCCTTGTAATTATTTTTATAGTGCTTTATGATTAAAAAATGATGGAAGTTTTTAAACTTCCATCAAACATATCGTTTATTTTTAAACGGTAGCTATTACACACCAGTTCTTTGATGGTTTTTCAGGCAATGGTTTCGTTGATAATAATCCTCGGTTGGAATCTTCTTTGGGTTTTACACTGTCATCATAATCAGCAATAACTTTCCGCATTGCCTTGCATAATTCCATTACGCCGTCCGCCTTTGCCTCGATCTCCAACTTATGTTCTGCCTTTGCATTAAGAGATTGCTTCATCGCTTCCTGCTCTGCGTGCAAAACAAGTTGTTTAATCTGCTCTACTAATTCTTCTTCTCTCATACACTTCTCCTCCTTCACTGAATGTAGCCCAGAATGTCTACCCTTACAATGCTATCCGGATTATTTGGTTCAAACGCATATTCGACCATCAGTCGAACCTTCTGGTTTTTGGCTGTTTTGATTCCAAAGACCTGCTCATATGCTGCTGCATCTCCCCCCCGGACCGTTATTTCTACAACACCCCGAAGATAATATAAAATGTCATTATAGACAAGGCTGCTGTCCGTAATAAAAGCGGCTGTTACTTCCAGCTTATTATCTACATACGCCTCCAGTATGGAATTGATCATTTCATCTGTATAGGCGCCGAACATATACTCGTCTCCGGCAAAATACTCCGATAAGTCTGCTGTAAAAGCATCCTGATCCGAAAGGATATCTGTATAGTTGTTGCCGAATAATGTGCCTGTACATGCTGTGGCTGTATCAATGTACGCCTGTGCAGCACTGCTTTTCTTACTAAGCGTATCCGAAAAATCCTTATTCGATATGTAATATTCTGTTTTCTGGAACGGAACATCATACAGTTCGATCGGAACATCTGCCCCACTGTATGTGGTTTCTAAAAGATAAGTCGTATCTTTAATGTCTGTCTTATCTGATGTGATAATTTCGGATTTATCAACTCCAAGTTTGGACAACGATGCCACTTTTTCCGTTGTCGAACCCCCGCAACCACTCAGCAGCAGTGCTACGCTTACCATTTCTGCTATGATTTTCTTTTTTTTCATCACTCTTTTGGTATTCTTCCTTTCTTAAATAAGTGTATTATACCATATATACACCTATGTGTAAAGCATCTGTCGAACGTATGATTTTGGGAAATATGTCTTCTGGACACCAATCTTCCAGTATATGACGCATTAAACAATAAGAATGCGTCATATGCCGATATTTCCACAAAGCAAAAAGCCGCATCCCCAACTTCCATTGGACATGTGGCTCTTCATGCCCCGCCGCATGTATTGCCGGCGGGGATCATAGTTGTTTGCATAAATCGTAGCCAAAACGTATCTAACGCTGGCGATCAAGAAATGATTTCTAATAATCTACTTGATACATTAAACCCTTGAATCTCCTGATACTCTTTCCAGGTCCATATCTCTACAGAATTAAATATGTTTATGGGTTTGCGTGGTTGTTCCAGCACCTTGTCAGCAATATCCCCCGCAAGACCCATTTCTTCAAGTATATTTTCTACATTTTCTTTGGAAGGATTTTGCAGTCCGTTCCAGTCAACATCATTCCACAAATCCTTACTTATACTTGCAAAGGCATCCTCTTTGCTCTCAGCAATGTATATCCCAGTGGAATCAAACGGAATTATATGATATACAAATACATTCTTTTTTATGGACTCTATTTTTTCTTTTAGCATAATAAAATATTTCCTACTCGTTTAGCTTACGTGATTAACTATACCACATGTTTGCATATAATATACAATATTTCCCTCTTTTCATCATATCATTTCTGTTTCTAATTTCGACGTCGCCAACAAACTTCACAAGAAAACTTTGGGTGGAGATCCGTCGGCAGAATGTTCAACTTAGCTGCCAATAGGAACACATTCTTTGCACATTCCATTTTCATCTTCTTCACAATCCTTTTTGCACGATTTTAGTTTTAAACAATTAAAGCATTGGTTAAAACGTTCTGCTTCATGCGGATTTTCCTTAAGATATTTTAATAACCGTTCCATATTGTTCTGTTTTAAAATGTCGGCAGCACTCATTTTTTACCTTACCTCCCTTTATCCAGCTCACTCTTAATACTGGTTTTCTTCTCAATAAATTCGCAGCTTAACAGTCTTACTGACACCAACATTGCCATTAAGTCTGATGCACTGTCAATCTCAACATCATAACTCATTCCCGTTTCATCGAACATTGTAATCATGCAATAATCGTCACAATCCTCACAATCCGAAAGCACTTTAAGAAACGGATTTGATTCATCTGTTTCATGATAAAATGCACCTTCTACTTCAGCTTCCAAATCACAAATAAAACCATACATCGGAATATTATTTGATTCATACTCGATTACTATTCTTCGGGTATAACACCCACAAGTGAAAAGCAGCTCATACTCGCATTTATGATGACCATTCATACAAATATCATAATCAACATAGTCTTCCGTCTCCGTGGGTCTGTTCTTACTGCTCTCTTTGATGTTATACATTACAAAGTAATCAACGACCTGTTTCTCTGTATTCTCTGATCTGTTATATATATTCCTATGCTTTTCAAAAAGGTTGCATTTCTCCCTGTACTGATCAAAGTATTTCGTATTTCCTGCTTCTATGTCCCTTTTGAAAAAGGACTCATACTCCCCAGTGGATATGTCATATCGACCAATGCACTCCCCATATGTATCTGGAACGGCATTTCCCTTTAATGTCAATTTTATTTCATTCTCCAATACTTCTAAGCCTTTATTTTTTAAATCTTCTACTGCAACCGCTGTAATTTTCATCTTTCCCTCTCTTTTCGCCCGCCGCATTATCAGTTAAAGTTCAGTTTAAGTAGGTTCTTGATCCGCTAATAATAACTCATTTTCTTCAATCCTTACATCTTCTACAGGGTAAATATCTCCCCAATCATTTCTGATATATACTTCTGAATCAAGAGTCAAACAACCACTATTCAGATTTTCTTGTATACAATTTAATAGCTTTGATATTTTCATAAACACTCTCCTAAACTTCTAAATTTCCTAACTAAATCTTTTTACGGTTTGTCTTGTTTGCTCTAATCGTAAGGAGCAATAACCTGTAATTGTTTTTGGCTTTTCACATTCTTCTAACGGCTTGTATTCTACCGAAATCCCGTCAATTTCAGCTATTGCTTTGATAGGGTGGTTCAAACCACAATAATATCCAATTCCAAGTAATTTCTTTTGCAACGCTCGGCATCCTTTACATTTTTTCTTCATTTAAGTTCCTTCTTCTGTTTTTCCATTGCTGACGTGCATTCTTTCACAGTGCCGATTGCTCGGTACTGTTCAATCTCCGTTTCCAATTCCTCAATGTATTCATCTTTGTGGTCGCAGTTATGGCAAATTTGTGTAGACAAATTTGCAAACACGTTTTTTATTGCTGGATTTATCTCGGTTGTATGCCACCGTTCAAGTTCTTCTAATTTCTGCTTGATTTCATCTACTGTTCCAATTTTTCTATATGCTTCCCACATTTCTGCTTCTGAATATGTAAGTATTTTTGCATTCACAGGATGTTGATTTTCTGGCTCTTTTAATGCAATTTCTAACTCGTCCACATACTTAAAAAGAGGCAGTTTTCCACCGAACATATCTGACAAACGACTTTCCAATACTTTGTACTGTTGAATTTCTTCAAGTGCCTTTACCGCTACCTCACACGCTTCTATTTCCTTTTTACAGTTTTCGAGATTGCTATAATACTCTCCAAAATCCTTTTCCTTCACAGCAAACACTTTTGGTGAAATCACTAACAATTCCGCTAACATGCTTTTGGATTGTTCTTTGGCATTTTCTATGAAAACCTTTGCTTCATTCTCTGTCATTCTTTCATAAATACTCTCCTAAACTTCTAATTTATCGCTCCAATTTCCTCTTCGCTGAAAATCTCTTCTACATCAGCACAATTTATTTCTATTATTTCTCCATTATTTTGCTTTATGGAGAATGTATTTTTGTTTGAGTTCACTTTGTACAGCGTACCTATAAAACACTTTTCATTTCTCAAAACTTTACACTTTTGTCCAATATAAATTGCATAATCAAAGTCGCTGTCTGAGCAATAACTAATAAAGCTTTCTCCGTCTATGAAGAATGTATCTACACTTCTGACCATATATTCTATTTCTCCTTAAATCTAGGCAAACCGGAGCTGTCCGGTCTGCTCTGACTCGATCCTCATGTTCGGCATACGTTCCGCTACGCACAATTCCGGAAGATTTGCCCTGACTAATGCTGCCGGTATCGGTGGACACACAGCATTACCGCATCGGCGCACCTGTTCGCTCCGCGGATACGTCTTGCCTGTATAATCATGGTCAATGATGTAGTCGTCCGGGAATCCCTGACATCCATATAGTTCCCGTGGCTCAAGCATTCGCAAGCCGATGTCCACAATCTGATAATCTACACCCTCAATCGTCACTAATCCGAATCTATCCCGTGCAGTTACCGTGTCAAGTGGCTCCTTAATATCCTGTCCGGTTCCCTGCCCGTAGTATTTAATCAGAAATGCTCTGACCTCGCCAAAATGTCCGGCTGATGTTGTGATTGTATGTAGTGGCTCTCTTTCGTCCTGTCCGATTCCAGACTTATAGAACTTACTCAAAAATGATGTGACCAGTCCATATCTGTTCGATCCGTCCACCATCATTATAGGATCTTCAATCGTCTGTCCCCGAACTTCTCCCTGCGCCGTTTCAGAATGGTATTGGATAAGCGTCGGGCTAATAAGGCATTGTTGATTACCTGTGGTGATCGTATGTATCGGATCTTTGCAGTTTCCACTCGGATGATTCGTTGTATTTGTCCCCATATAAGGTGCAAACGTCGGCTCCACAATTCCATACCCATGCTTTCCAGTGATGGTCGGCATTGGCTTCCGAATATCGTTCGGTCTGCGCTCTCCACCATGATTACATTGTATAATAAACGGCTCCGGATTGTCGAGGACGAACTTTTTTAATCCTCTTGCGATCCTTTCCATTGTCTTCGGCGCCAACGGACGTACCGCCCTGATTCCGTACTTTTTCTTGATCTCTTCCGATGTGTCAAAGATGGACGGACATGGAAGTGAAAAGTCAAGTTGCGTGTATGCTCCAACATAAGGTTTGACAAGTCCTTCCTTAACCGCTTCGCTGTCTGACGGTCCGTGTGTCGGCTCTGGAAAAACAATCGGCTTGCCATCGCAACGTGCGATCATAAAAAATCTTTTCCGCATGGTCGGTGCGCCGTAATCAGCGGCAATCAGCTCCCGGCATTGCACCTCATACCCAAGATCTGTAAGTTGCTGCACAAACTTTTCAAACGTCTTTCCCTGCTTTGCCTTGATTGGATGATGACGCCGCCCAAGCGGTCCCCATGTTTTAAATTCTTCCACATTCTCAAGCATGATGACCCTCGGTCGCACCAGCCCCGCCCAGCGGCAGGCTACCCATGCAAGACCACGAATGTTTTTATCCTTTGGCTTTCCACCTTTTGCCTTACTGAAATGCTTGCAGTCCGGGGAAAACCAGGCAAGTGCTACAGGATGTCCTTTGCAAGCCTTAACCGGATCAACCGCCCATACGTTTTCGCAGTAGTGCTTTGTGTTCGGGTGATTTGCTTTGTGCATCTTGATTGCTTCCGGATCGTGGTTAATGGCAATATCAACGCTATATCCGGTTGCCAGTTCTATCCCGGTAGAAGCTCCACCGCCACCGGCGAAGTTGTCTACGATTAACTCCCCATTTATCATTTCGGCACCTCCATAAAGTCCTTCCAACAGTTGTATGCATGATTTGCCATGCAGGATAATGCGTATTCTTCTATCTGCTTTTCTGTTTTTAGCCACACGCACTGTGTCTGGCAATGCTGTTTTATTTTTTCATATAAGGCTGTCAATCCGTTATATTCGACAACTCTCTTTGCTGTTTCAAGCCATTCTTCCGGCAGAAATTTGCCTACAGGCGTGACATATTCTTCTATAAGTTTTGAATCTTTTATCATTCGCCCATGGTAATTGTGCTCACCGCATGGTACGCTGTGCGCAATTCGGCGGAACCGAAGCTGCTCAATTGTTATTTTTTCAATGTTCATTATGGCATTACCTCTGGGAAATCTGTCTCAAAATTAGTTTGCCCGGGAATATCAGTATCTTTTTCATCATCCAGATTTTCCGGTTTCCCAATTTCCAGTAGAAACACTGGCTGTTCCATATCCGTAATGCTGTGGTAATCTGTTAAAGGATATCTTTTCCTCGCTTTCGTGTTGGCGATAATTACAGATACTTCCGTATCGTCTGGGTAACGGTTCAGATATTCTTTTAATTCGCTATTTTTCATTTTCTTATCAGAAACCCGTCGTTTATCCGGATAGGTTCCAGCTCCTTTCTATTTACTTTAAAATTTCCTCTAAACACGCATTAAAGCCTGAGACAAACGCTCTCGCAATACTTCCGGATTCATATTGTTCAACCGGAAGTTCTTCTTTCTTCTCCGGTAGTTCCAGGAGCGGACACCAATCTTGTTTTTCCACCGTAGCGTCCACCATTTATCAATACTGCTATCCCCATCTATCAAAATTTGTTTTCAAAAGGTTATTTGACACTTTTAATTCAATTTTGTTGTCGCTCAAAACAGTGCTGTCATTGCTGTCATCTTTCTTTACCACAAACCAAAGTGTCCCCTTTTCTATCGTTATATGTTTTGGCTCTTTCTCGAAAAGAACAGTTTTAAAAGAGTTAGTGCATTCATACATTTTCATACAAATTTCCTCCATAAATTTTAATTTAATGAAACCTCTATTTATTTTAGAATTTCATCCAAGCAGGCATTCCAGCCGTATCGGTGAATGCTCTTGCTAATTTCTTCATAACCGGATTTAAGTTCCGGTATTTTCTCTGGCAGTTCCCGGAGTGGGCACCAGTCCGGCTTTGCTCCGTCTGGTACAAGTTTCCCTGTCGCACAGCACAGATATTCGTCATCATTCTCTGTCTCATAGCACAATGTGCATTTCTGGCACACCTGTTCAGGCATATCCATAACCAATACTGCTTTAGCCATAATTTTTTTACCTCCAACTAAGATAATTTATATCTGTCTCTCGCCGCGGAACGAAACATCATAAAAAGCATTTCCGATAATGCTTTTTCTCTACTTCTGCGCTTTGCTTTCTTGATTACGGTCAGTTCTCTCCAGTTATTCCGCCAAGTGCTTTCTGTTGGCACAATCACGCCAACAAAATATGGGATTTCTTTTGATACAGTCGCATATACTTCCTCCGGCATTACAAGATAGTTGTAGTCACCGATGAAATTCAAACCATGTCCCGAATGAAAATCCTCAACAGAAGATTTTATCTCGTAACAGTAAAAGTCCCCTTTCTCAATCCCAGAGACTGTATTGTTCACAGGCTTAAATCTCATGTAATCCACTCTGATAGCGTGTCCTGTGGCATAATCAAACGTGACTTCTTTAGCCATATAAATTCTTGTGTCGTTTTTGGGATTTATATATCTTTCAAGCGCTAAAGAAAGTTCTTTCGTAATTTCTGGTCGTTTGCTCATATTTCCTCCAGCTTATCAATTCTAATAAATTCTATCACGAATACATAAGGATTCGCTTCCCAGCCGTAGCTGTCAAGGTCTGATTTCTTGATGGTGGAGTTCCAAAGTTTATGAAATCCATCGATCATATTAGGGTCTCCACCACTATCTGGGTCCGAAAGCGTTGGATGCCATCCATTGTTTTCGTAGCATGCTTCATCCCAAGGGTCTGTGCCCTCCATGCATGCTTGTTCCTCTGTAATATCCTGCAACCGCTCCACCCTCACATCCGTAACCTTTAACCAGATACGTGCGGCTTCTTTCGGCATATAGATGGATGGTTTCCATTTTGTAACATCTGCGATGTCATCTTTCTGCCAATCTTCGTAGTAAAAGTATCCGTTCGGTGCCTTTTTCCATGTTTCCCGGACATACAGGATATCGCCCGGACATATCGGACAACTACGTTCTGCTGTACTTAACTTGTCTGTGTGTTTTTTATCCGCATAATTATGTACTGCATAAGTGCGTCTGTCCGCATTGTAAAAATTCATATCTGGCACAGTATACTCATTGCCATCCTTGCAGATTCTTCTCGTACAACTCTTTCTTCCGTCCAGAATCGCCCGAACCATTTCTGTATTGAATAAAATCGGTTTAATTGCCATCTACTCCACCGCCTCTCAACATCTTCATAAACTGTTCGCCATTCCTTTTGCACAATTTTGCTTTTTCACAAGGTTTTTCACACTTAAAATAGTCACTCCCATATTTCTTGTAATCTGCCTTGTCGCAATGCTCGCATGGTTTATTCATCTACTCCACCGCCTTTCACAATCTCGATTGCCTTTTCATAGGCTATAAGCATTCCTAATTCCTTTGGTTTATCATTTACAATATCATCAAGTACCCTATTTACTGGTACAAGGCTTTTCAGCTTTTCCAACTGCTCCACAACCTTGTCCGGGTCGTAGGCGGTTGGCTGCGCGTTAAAAGTATCATGTATGATATCACCTATGGTAACGTATGTATCTATTGCTTCTCCGTCTGATCCATCCCCCATGATGGAACTCAAATTGTTTGCCAAATCTTCATACAGTTTATCTGGATCAATCAGTCCCATCGTTCGCCCTCCTGTTCCATTCTTTAATTACCATATTCAAATCACGACCGTTTGGATAAGATACAACAGGAACTGGGCAATCCGGATTATTACACTTAACCATATACATCATTCCATCGCTGCTCCAATGTTCGATTATGGGTTTCTTGCCACAGAACGGGCATGGTTTAAGTTCTTTCCTCATTCTTCGTCACTCCAATCTAACCTCTGACCACAATTCCCGCAGAAGCCTGTTTTTCTGTCCAGAAATTCAACACCACATTTGCATTTTCCAATACCCCAAACCAATTTTTTACGTGATGGCTTATATGGAATCTGCTTCTCTCTTGCTTCTAACAGGCTTTTGAGCGTAAATCCACACTTTACACATTCGTCCTCGAATTTCATGTATTCTTCCATGTTCTCAGGTGTAATTTTGCGATCAATCATAGCTTTGCAAACTGCCACCGATTTTTTGCATTCTTCCGGTGTGCCGATTGTGCGGTACTCTTCCACTTCTGCTTCCAGTTCCTCGATGTATTCATCTTTGTGGTCGCAGTTCTGGCAAATCTGTGTAGAAGTATTTGCGAACACATTTTTGATTTTAGGGTTGATTACTGATGTGTGCCAGCGCTGCACCTCTTCCAGTGCCTTGATTGCTACTTCACATGACTGAATTTCTTTTTTGCAGTTCTCCAAATTGCTGTAATACTCACCCAGGTTCTTTCTTTTCGCCGCAAATACCTTTGGCATTATTAACAGCAACTCCGCCAATACATTTTTTGACTGCTCCATAGCGTTTTGAATAAAAATTTTTGCTTCATTCTCCGTCATCTTTTTACCTCTACTAAAGTTCTGTTTAGATTACATACCCATTATTTTTTCATATTCTTCAGATTGTCTGGATACTTCCTCAAGCTCTAGGAACTCTTTGTATGAACAACCCTGTGATTGTGCGATTTCCCAACGTTCCTGTTTTTTTAGTTCCTGTTCCTCTTTAATTTTGATATCACGTATCTCCAGAGTCAGGTTATCAATTGTATTGTCTAAAATTTTACAAACCCTTTCGCTTTTAGTCAGCGTATCTGTCTGACCTGCTGTTGCTTTCTTTTTATTCAGTTTTTCAATGTATTTGTCTGACTGCTCACTGGTAATATAATCGCTCGCATACCAATCATTTATCTCTGAATCTGTATAGCATTTTTCCCCACAGACCATAACATATACATCATTTACTTTTGCTCTTTCTTTGGCAGCTTTCTTCAGATATTTATCTTTGATTTTTCTATATTCATCTCTTACCGTCTGCAAAGCTGTTAATTCTGCATTATCCATACTCAATACCTCTCTAAAATTCTAATTTTTAGTCATTTTCTCCAATGTCAATATCAAAGCACTTCTTGCAAATCTCTCTTTCTCTTTCATGTGCTTTTTTATATTCTTCTGTCGAAAACGCTTCTTTTGTTATCGTCCATCCCCAGTAGCAAAAAACTTCTCCGTACTCTGTAATACCGCCTTCGTGTAAGCTATCAACAAGACTTTTTGCTTTTAGCTTTCTAAGATGATATCTGACTTTATGTACGCTTATTCCAAGACTTTCTGCTATTGCTGTTGCAGGGAATGGTCTCCATCCATCTATTATTCCTACGCAATGTAAGCATAGGCAGTATAAGATTTCATCCATAGCATTCCTCCACTAAAGTTCAGTTTAATTTACAAATACCTTTATCTTCATCAAGAGCAATCACATTTTTTCGTGCAAGCACTCTTAATGTTGTTGTTCGACAATTATAAATTGGAAATTTCATTAAATTGCTTCCGTTATGGTATTCGTGAAATTCACAATTTTCATATGTCCAAAATCCGTGTATTTTTATCAAAGTATTACCATGCGCCTTCATAACTCGTATAGCATCTTCTTGCGCTTTTGATAAATTTTTATAGCCATAAGCCACCTTTTTCACCTCCACTAAATTCTAATTTATTTTCAGTTATTTCTAAAATGGAAACAGCTCACTCCAGCAGCCCCGGGTTGTCAATTTTATTGCCGATAACCTCCATACAATCCTGATAATCGTAAATATGTTACTCTTCAAATCTTCCATCTTCAAGCAATTCATCAAAGTAAAAGCCTGCTTCGCTTTCATTCCAACTCTTTCAGCTTGGCTTCGGCTTCGGCTTGAGTAAGAAATACTGTCTTTCCAAAATCAAAAAGTGCAACCCCCTCTTCTCCTTGTACAAAATTCAAGATTTCCTTCGGAGTTAAGCGTTACTCTTTGAATCTTCTGCTACCTGGGATATTGATTTCACTTTTTTGGCTGTCTGCTGCTCCACTGCCGCCCGGCATTCTTCCACTGTGCCGATTGTGCGGTACTGTTGTAATTCCTCCAATGCCTTGATCGCCACCTGAAGAGCGTCTTCACAACAATGGTCTGCGCCTGTTTGACCATACAAAGGGCATTCCTCACACATTTCCGGATTTAATTCACTTGCCGCTTTTAAACAGTAAATTGCTATATTTTCTGTCATCCCTACACCTCCAACAGTTCCGGATTGTCAAATACATTGCCGATCACTTCAAAATTCTCTGAATCAAAATCATCCAGTTCCTCATAGTCATCACAGCCCGGCTCATTCGTGCACCATCCGTTTTCATGCCACACGACACATTTTCTCGTTTCATTTTCCGGAAACTCATTGTCGATATGTCCTGAAAGAATATCATTCTCAAAAATCAGCTTGCCGTTCTTGTCCTTAAGTCCGGTGCACTGGCAGATAGTGGATGGGTCTATCCTTTTTGAAAAATCCTTATACTCACTAGGATATATCCCTATAATTTCAATTTGTTCTCCCGTCTCAATATGCTGATGTTTATCAACAATCAGACTCCCAACAATCCATTCGCCGTTATCAATCCGCTTTCCACGGAATAAAAATCTATTCTCCATGTTCACCCTCCATTTCTTTCAGCTTGGCTTCGGCTTCCTCTCTGGTAAGAAATACAATCTTTCCGAAGTCCTCAAATAAGATTTCAATGTAATCAACTGTATACAAGATTTTCTTGCTAATCGGCATCATACTGACTTCTATTTTTTTAGCATCAAGTTCGTATACATCCATATCTTTTTCATCAACAAAATAAATATATTCAGTCTCCAACGGATACGGCAACCGCAGAAGGAACCCCTGCTCCTCAGCATCCTCGTATTCTTTGAGTTTCCGATATACGGCATCGATTTCCTCGCAATCCGGTTCACATGCCCTTTCCCACAGTTCATCATCAATCCACAACGGATTTCTCTCCGTTAGTCTCTCCATGCTATTCCTCGCTTTCTGCCCGAAGCCATTTAAGCCATCCTTTTTTATCCCAAGTGCTTCCACCAAGTACGTCTTTCGTCACAGCATCAAACCATTTTGCCAGTTCTTCATCCGTCATGCTCCGGATCCGGTCGGCATTGGTCTGCGGCTTCCTCGCTACTGTTCTCATGCATTCAATCATTTCTCTGCTCCTTTCTGCACCGCAACTGATACGGCACCTCTTTAAAGCTTTTCATGGCATTTTTGTTCGGATATTTTGCTGGCATTGATCTTCTTTGCGTCATTTCACTAAAAATCCGCCGCTGCTCTTTACTGTCCCTATGCATACGCATATCTCCTTGTCTTTTGCAATATATAATTTAATTTCACATTATAAGTGTATTATACCATAACTATACCATTCGGTCAACTATTGCTGGCATAGATCTGCTTTAATTAAAGTGGAGATATTTTCCCAAAAACTGACAAAAAGAAAGAGTAAACACATAACGCAAATTGCATGTGTTTACTCTTATATTGACTCTTTATACCAATACGAATAGCCGGCTCTACACTTTTAAAATCGACTTGCGTTTGTGTACCCGTGTGCTTTCCATGGAAGTCTTTCTTTCCATAAAATCTTTTAAAGCTTTTTCACGAACCTGATCTAAATCCGAATGATCCGCATCTGAAAACCTAAGATGTTCCATTCGATCGCTGCGAATATCTCTCACATCAACAACACCTTTTCCCCAACAGCCTTCAAATGCAGTTATATTTGACATGTCTACATCAAGAGTCGCACATTTATCTTCGATTGAAGAGCACAAAGACATACGCAATTCAAACGTTGCTATATTCAATAGTGCATCAAGAGCTGCTCTTTGGTGTGCATGAAGTATAAAAAGGAAATGTACTCCGCATGTTGTCATATCATCAACAATGGTTTTCCACATAGAAAATTCCAGTGGAATATTGGAAAACTCATCGACTACTACAAGAATCTGTTTTTCAGTATGTTCCATCGCAGTAACTCGTGCTGTTTCCAATGCGTGACGCACTACCTCTTCAGATGAATAATCGGCAGCAGATATTGCATGCGGCGATCCTTTAATGTCTTTGGCGCTTCCCTCAAGCCCTATATAAACAAATCCAAAATCTTTAGGCGAATATTCTGCCATAAGATTCTTAAGTAACGCTTTAGCAAGCGAAGTCTTTCCAGTCCCGGTATTCCCAGTCAATAATGCATTGTTGCGTAATACATACGCTGATCGCTCGTCGCCAATGTGCAACATCAGCTCTTTGTTGTCTGCTTTCCGGTGCCGACCTGCGTGTAATTTTTTTAAATTCATTTTTTTCTGCCTCCAGTTTTATTTTCCTCAGTAACATGTTAGATTTAGCCTATGATTTTTCCACCTCCTCTTCACAATGTATAAATTAAATAACGAATAGAGCATCAAATAACATGCACTAGCATTTGACGCCCTAACGAACTGGGCATGCCGGATTTGAACCGGCGAAGTGCAGGAATCAAAATCCTGTGCCTTACCGCTTGGCGAATGCCCAATAATATTATGAAATTTCCATTCGATACCTACTTTCAGTAGGAATTGTTTGTTTGGTGGGTGGTTAGGAATATTTTCGTATCAGATATTTTCGTTTCCGTCAGTCATTAACTGATTCGGTGTTTCCCCAACTTCCGCTTTCACGCAAAGTCGAGAAATACTGTGCAATACCATTTCAACTACTTCTACTTTCGTTTCGGCAATACGCCACCATCTGCCTCGCCGGCTGTTTTTAACCAAATTTAAACTACACCAAACTTTCGGTCTCCTACGCCGCAATCATGTCCCGATGAACCACCGGTTCCTCTTGTAGGACCTTAGCTGCGAAATTTGACCGAATGCTCGATGGGAGAATCGAACTCCCGTCTCCACCGTGAAAGGGTGGTATCTTAGCCGCTTGACTAATCGAGCGTTGCGGTTGTTACTTTTTATCCGGAAGCCAGGTACCATTTAACCGCTAAAATCATAACCGGGTTCTTACTGTTCTCCGCAAAAGCTCTGCTCGAATCCGAGGTGCCTTTGCAATCTCTCTAACCAAACTGGTTTAACGTCCGAAGTCAGGACAGTTTGTCTGAAGCCTCCTCCACCGGTGGAATGCGGTTTCATAGCGGTGCATACAGGAATCGAACCTGTACTGCATTTCTGCAGGACGACTTAGCAAGACGCTCCGCTACCATTACGGCAATGCACCATACGCCGTGTTAGGGATTTGAACCCCAGAGACTTTTACATCCAGACGGTTTTCAAAACCGCACCCTCGACCAACCGGACACACGGCAGAGTAATGGACCATTAGGGACTTGAACCCCAGACCATCCGGTTATGAGCCGGACGCTCTAACCAACTGAGCTAATGGTCCAAAACGCAACACGCTTTTGTGTTGTATAAGTGAATTATACCATATCTATACCGTTCTGTCAACCTTTCTTTCATATTCTTGTGTTGACAAACCCTATACCCAAAGTATAAGTGGTTTCAAAACTATTGAATAATTAAAACCCTAATTCTTCTGCCCGTTCTTGAATTGTTTGTATACAAAACAGAAATAGATTTTATAGATGATATTGGAATGAGTACACTACCAAAAGTGTCTACGCAACTATCTTCCTGTTGTACCAAGAAAATAGCTGCGTCAATCTTATCGCTACCATTTATCAGGCAGATATCGCTAATTTTACCATCAAGTATACTTTCATTTGTCTACTAAAGTCTTTCTGCAATAGAACTTGATTGGCGCTCGCCTAACACTTCCAGCCCAGTTCCGCGGCTCGTGCTCTGATAGCATCTAAAAGCAAGGTATCTGTTCTCATGTGGATTTGAATGGTCTCTGTCACTTTTTCAAAAATGATAAATTCGTCGAGATCCACTTGCTCTTCATCAAAATGGATTTCTGACGGGAATTCTGTTTTTGTACCTGCATAAATGCATATATACTTTTCTATCTGATCATCTGATATGGACCGATACAGACCATAGGTCTTGAATAAGTACCTCTCTGTAAGTGTTGGATGCTGATTTTTAAGAATTATCATCATGTAGTTATCCTCCTATGCCGTTTCTTTCGCAATCTTTTCTTCAAGTGCGCGCTGCTTCTTGCTGTTCCAATGTTCTTCAAAGTCTTTTATAGTGCATAATTCAATTTCGTGTGTACTCTCTTCTTCCCACAACTCTGTTTCTGCCATTGCTCCAAGCCGTTCCCGTTCCCTGTCACTTAATCTGTAGATCCAATTCGGTATATGTGCTACACAGTTGCACTCCCGGATCTCTTTACACATAGGATGCGTATTGTATCCGACCTTTTTAAGTTCGGCAACATTGTGACCGGATACCCATACAAGAACATGGTACGGGTTAAGCCGCCGTATCTCATCAGCAAAGTACACCATGCGCTGATTTCTTGATAATGTTCTCTGTACTGTATTGTGATATTTTAATGCATCTGTCTTGGTCTCGTCATACCGGTCGCTTGTTGTGTCTATAGTTTCTACACCACTCATTTTTTCAAAATATTCTGCTGTGCTTTGAGCATTTACCTTCATAACGATCCATGTTGTGCAGCATTCCACAATTTTTTCCCATGTCATATCGTACATGGTTTCAAGCTGCTTTAACGATTGGACGACAATCCAGCACCGGACATCCCTTGATCTGATCTGTGAAATTTTTGAATCGAACGCTGGAATGACTCCAACATTATAAAACTCATCTATCAGCAACGTTACCGGTATTGGTAATTTGTGATTGAACTGCGAATCTGCCAGCTGGGTAAGCTGTTCAAACAGCAAAGTGAATGTCATGGCAACTAACCACGATGTTGACTTTGGATTTTGGTCGTTCAAAGTCAAGTAGTAAATGCATTTTTGCTTTCCCGGCAAAGACAGGTCAACGTCGTCCTCACTTACAATCCTTTGAATTACTGGGTCTGCAAGTGCTTTCAAATGAGATGCTAATCCACTCTTACATTGATCCTTAACTTGCGCCGACAATGTTGTGAAGTTATTGAAATATGGTTTCGCTGGGCTGTCGTCTGACTTACAGAGCATTCCTATCGCCGTAGAATTCAGTTCGTTGATCAGCCGGTATACTTTCGCCAACGTTCGCTCCGTTTTGCATGAGTCATCTGTGGCTACATGGATCATAACAGCTTCTAACAGGTTGGTTTCAATCGTTTTCCAGTAGTCTTCCTGCTCCTCTCCATATATGTTTGCAATAATTGTTTCTGCAAGGGTATTGATTAAGGAGATATTCTGACCAACAAGCGCCATAAAGTTAATAGAATCTGAATGCAACAGGAACCGATTGTCGAAATCCAATACTTTTACGACATAGCCGTTTGCTCTTGCCATTTCGGCTGTTACACCGTAAATATCTTTCTTCAAGTCTGTAACCACCATAGATTCCCCGGCTTTTATCTTCTGCATGATTGCTGGAATGATATATGAGAACGTTTTTCCGCATCCCGGCGCACCAACAACGAAAACATTCTTATTCAATCCCTCTATGATCTTCTCCTTGCCAGTATTCAACGTATACATCTCGTGCACATTCTCTGGATCACATCCGAGGATAATATCATCAAGATCCTTATAGTCTCCATAATTGAACATATCCCGGCACTCTTCTTTAGATGCTTTTTTTGCTGTGCCGTTATCTCCTCTCTCGGAACTGTCATAATTCCGGTCCTTGTCACGGATGGAAGTCTTATGAGTTCCGACAATGAATTTCGTTAATTCTACATTGGCTAATATAAAGAATATGCCGCCAGCAATCCATGACACCGGACTGGTGAACGTGTAGTATATCCAGTTTACAACCGTAAATCGCACGGCATCCCGCGTTGCTATTGCGGCAAATGTTCCTATAACACCTCCGGCAAGCAGAGAAGCAAACAATGTGCTGCCACCAATTATGAGAAATGCCTTTTTCCGCTTCTCAGCCTGCTCTTTTACAAAATCGTACCAGATCTTTATTGATGCCTGGTCTATAAGACTGCCCTCTGTTTTGTTACTGTGTTTTTCATCCATATGTATCTTTCCTTTCGCTTCAAACAGTTTTTGATACTACAGACTGAATTCAGCCTTGAACTCTTCTAACGGTATGCTGAATATTTTTGCCCGTCCGTCTACTACTCTGGCTAGAAACTCTACTTGAAAGTCAAAACAGTATATGTAGTAGTCTTCATCCATGATTTCAGCTGTCATGAGGAAGCTGTTCAGCCGCGTCACATTTGGTATGCAGAATACAAATATCGGATTCTCCCCATTATTCAGATCTGCAACAGAGTAGTATTTCTCCCGGTGCAACTCCTTATCACCATCCATGAAGTATTTCAGTATCTTATCCTGCCAGTCGGCATGCACCATTAGGTCAGTCATATACTGTCCGTCCTTAGTGTACGGAAGATAATAGGTGTTTTTAAATCCATTTTCGAGAGATGCATACTTAAATCTCCGCGACTTTATGTGTTCTATATCATCCACAAACATTTCTACAAATGGTTCTGCACTATCAGCATAGATAATACAGTCGTCTACATTGATACTCTTGTACTGTCCTGCCGTGCTTTTGCCGATCAGGCTCGCCACTCGGAATTGCATCTGCTGTTCCTGTGTGCTTCTCCATGCCATTCGCTTTGCACCAGAATGATACAGCATATAGATTCCACCGCGGGAAAGTATAAAACCCTGCGCTCTGGAACTTATCACGTACTTGCTGTTCATATTTTCTTCTTTTACCACATTGTCGCCCTCGACCATAATCTTTACTTCTGTGTCCGAATAAAAGTACGCTGCATCATCTGCAATGGTTTCTTTGTTATACAAGGCGGGCTTGTCCTCTGTCAGCACATTTACGGATGTCCCAGACAAAAGCATTATGATCTCACTGTACCGTGCTGCCTTAATAGCTCCGGATCTGCTACTCTTGTAACTACCAAGGTTCTTCGCCCTTTGTGCGCAAAATCTGTTATAGGTACCTATGTATGGCATAAAACTATCCTTGTACAATACGTTGGTATTATTAAAGTCAAGAAATACCCCCACGCAATTACGCCCGATCCAGTGTATTGTCATTAGTCCGTCCTTAACAAAATCTCGGATCGCGTTCGTGTATGTCTTCCGATCCCCAGTCAACATCTGCAATCCATTGTAGCTAATGCCACCAGCTGTCAGACATATCTTCAGAATCATCCCCTTGTACCCAATCGCATACCTCGTTCTTCGTTTTCGCAGTTTTTCTATCTTGCTTCGTAGCATTTCTTCCCGTAATGCATCTTCTCTGCCAGATAGCATCTCTACCGATACGTCTTCCATGCTAATCGCCGCCGTATCTATCATATCTGCCATGCTATGTCCTCCCTTACTACTCCAATTTATGTTTTCGCGCCAGTCTACTCCACACTTCATCCGCCAAAATTTAGAAAAACCTTGTTTTTTCTGTAAAACTTTCACGCAAAGTTATTACTTTTAAAATTGCCTGATCCGGCGCAGAAGTAATAAGTTTCTTACTTTTTAATTAGCATGTGAAACCTATTACTTCTGCACTCATTTCTGCACTATTTTCGGCTACTAGCTATTACTCGTGCAGACTATATTGACACACTATGAGTAATATGTTTTTTCTTATGTGTTACTTTCAAAGCTTGTTTTTACATTGCACAAGTAATTTATTCTATGGCATACTCGACATAATCTGGTTTTGTCGTCGGATCTGTGCTGCGGAAAATAACAATGCGATGGGGAATCTCAATATTCATTGTTTCCAGTTCCTCCAGGATCTCCGCTTCCTCCTCCGTGCCAGCGTGTACCGTAAACATAAAGACTGAATAAAACGGTATTGCCTGCTTGTTATTCTCAGCAAAGCGCTCAATGTATCTTTGCTTTGTTGTCTCAATCAAGGAAAGTGATTGATCGCTTACCTTGATCGCCTCATATAACTTCCCATCCAAAATGAACGACAGTGCAACATTGTTCAGATATGACGTTGCGAGAGAAAGCATATCGTCAAGAGTTTCCGCTTTGTCTAACAAATAGTACATTGCGAACATGACATCATTCCTTGCGGTTTGAATGTTCTGATTACGGTTATTGCCGCAAAGCAAGATCCCCTCTTCGTCTTCTTGTGTCGGAGATATTGCTCCTTGCCGAATCAGATTGTGTACAATGTATTTTGGAACGTTTTCGCTGCACCCGGTAAACTTCATTAGAAATTGCTTTACTTGCTCATATGTCATCGCATTTACTTCCTGAAAAACTTCAAATAACATTTGTTCCTGTTTAGATAATCGCTCGTATCTCATTTTCTTCCTCCCTAAATGGTTTTATTTTGCGTGTCATTGTTAATTATCTGTGCGTCATTATTCCCCAAAAATCCTTTTTTCCTCTAAATATGCATGTGCTTTTATGACGCGCAACTAAGTTATTATGACGCATTAAAAGGCTTATTTCTCATTTATGACGCATTAGCGGCAACTGATGCCTCTTTCTCAATACGATCATTGATATCTGTACTCATTACTTCACACTCCATGTCTGTAGCTTTAATGTTCATAAAAAGCTTATCCTTTCGTGTGACAAGAAGTCCGTGTCTCTTTTCCAACTTTTCCAGATCCGCAACCGTTTCCCTTGACAAACTCATCAGCTTTTGCGTTTCAGTAATATCCTGTGGCTTCATGGCAAGGTAGAGATTGATTTCTGCATTATTCAATATATCCATACCAATATCACCTGCCTTGTTGAAGTCACCCATCTGCTGCGTGGCTATTACTGCACTTCCGCCATACGCACGTATAAGTTTAATCATCTTAGACACCTGTTTCGCTGCATCCGGCACAACCATCATTTTCCATACCTCATCCAAGAAAATAAGATCCTTGGATGTAATATCTTCCTTTACCACATTGTATACATAATCAAATGCCAGGTATAAGAAAGAACTAAACATTTCTTCTGGAATTTTATCCTCATCGACATCGAACACAACATATCTTGCATTTTCAATATCAACATTCGTCTGCCCGTTCATATTGCTTGCTATACCGCTTACGAAAGGCTCTAAAGCATTTGCGATTCTATTCAAAGAATCTACCTGTACTACTTCTTCGTACAGTTCCCCAAGAATAGGCATTTCTTTAAGTTCGCCTGTCTGTATGTTTTTATAAAGAGATTTGTTATCAACCGTTATTCCTTTTTTTGCGTATGTACGGATAAGTGCCTTTTGCAAAGCATTTGTTTCTGCCGTCGTCATGCGGGTATCGTTCATTAGTAAACTGATCCATGCACATAGGTTGACGATTTTATGCGTCATCCAACTTCCAGAAATTTTTTCTCCGTTAGCATCAACTGCTTTTCCTTCAGGACGGATATCCATAACATTGATTCGATCTCTTGCTCCTGGCGCAAGGGAAATAAATGTACCGCCAATATTGGCGCAGCCATCGTAATAATCTAGGAGTCCCTTTTTAGGAATAATGAAATAAGATCGGCATCCATTTAAGTACATGCGCCTGCCGATCAATTCCTCTGCGAAAGTTTTCCCGCTACCAGAACTGCCAATGATAGTCATATTGGCATTGATAAACATATCCGTATCAAACCAATTCGGCGACACGATCGTTCCGTTATCACTTATACCAAGCACGCATCCCTTTGTGTCGTATAGCTGGAAGGTCGTAAACGGATAAATCGCCGCGATCCTGTCCGATAGGATGTTAAGCGCTAATTTGTTAAAAATTGGTGTGTTATAAAGGAATGGCATTGTTTGTATCCAGTAGTCTTCACACCAATTAGTAGCATCTGCTATCTGTAGGTGAAGTTTTTCCTTATAATGATGTTTCAAATTTTTTGCAATGCTATCCATCAGCTCATAAGTCGGAGCATGTATGGTTATGATGATAGACATATCGACCAGTTCTGTGTCTCCAGACAACGCGTCATAAACTGTCTTATTGTTAATGAACTTTCTTTTTAACGCCCCGCCCTTTTCGTCTTTTCCCTTTGAATACTTTTCCAACATACTTCGGTGTGTATTGGTGTTGTAGAATTTTAGCAATGGCAGTACCGTTTCCCTGGGAAGCACTTTAAAAATATAATCACAATCCACGTAAGCGCCAGCTGCCAAAACATCTGTCATTATGCCGCCCTGTATCGTGTTCGGAAAATTATTTCCTTTTATTCCGATATATGTATAATATTGTCCATCTTCACACATATACTCCCTATTCAGAAAGTACAACCCTTTAGGCGCCAAATAATCCGCCATAACCGGTGTTTTGTTTGTACCATTTTCTTTGTTGAATCGCGCAAAATCTGCATCAATTCGCCGTTTTCTCTCCTGGAAGGATTCTCGTAAGCAAGATTTCCTATTAAAGAATTTGTATACAACTTCTTCAACAAATTCATTATATTTTTTCTCGCTTTCTCTACCATGAAACTCCACGCAAGAGTTTCCACAAGCATTCATCTTTTTTATGAAATTCTGCCGTTGGTCGTGCATGGTCTTGGATATACTAGAAAAATCCTTTGCCTTTATGCCATTCTCACCGTTATACTCCCAGAAGAAAAAGTACCGTCTTACGATTGCATTTGTAGAACCTTCCCGATAAATGAAGTTAATATAATCGTTCAGGCATTCTCTGGACTGTTCATTTGTTAAAAGGTGTTGGCTGTTTGCAATAACTGTTTGGATCATATCTTTGACATCGGTATAGTCACTCATTACTTTGAACATGTACTTATACCACTTCATATTAAAAACATCTCCAAAATTATCCAACACCCGTTTCTTTCTTTCTGGCGGCATTCGATTGAAATTTATAGGGAAAATCTCAACAACCCCTATGTACCGATTATCTGGAGTAATGATTATTCCATCACGGTTGCGAACACCTATGAGTGGACTTTCATCCTGCGAAGCTCCCTCATAGTACGATCCCGTAAATTCTTTCTTTACTGAATCCTCAGTTCGTTGTAAAGCATATCTAGCTGTTTTGGCTAGAGTTGTTAGTGTCGTATTTTTCAATGAAGTCATCGAGTCGCTGTTTACTTTTTGCAATAATTGATTCAATGAATCCGAATTCTTCATAGCTTTCAAATTGTTTTTTCTCCTTTCGCTTATATTCTGGTCCTCGTAAATGCGAGACTCTTCTTCTGTGTTTGAATTTCAATTCATCTCTTATGAATTGAAATATAGAGCGATTTTTGTATCCTTTTACGAATACCACAAATAAAACCGGAACTATAACAGCTGCAGACATACCTTTCACAATATTAGTGAATGGTATCGCAACTATAAACAACGTAACCGTTGCAGATACTATTATCGCTTCCACCAGATTTTTTTTCTCTATGCCATGGAACTTTGATTTTTCTATAACATTGCTTGTCCATTGGTATTCGAGAATTTTTAATTCATCATCCTTATCGTTTTCCATTCTTCTCACCCCTTACTTTATGTATTCTGACATACATTATAATTTATCAGAAGTAATATGTAAAGATATGGTATAATTCACTTATTCCATTAAAGAAAAACGAGACGATTTTAGTCGTCTCGTAAAAAGTCTAACTTTGAAGGGTACCTCAGCTTTTATAATTTCGATTTCTTTTTTTGCATAATTGACTTAGTATCTGACCCTACGCCTATGCATGGTGGTTTGCGGTGTGGTAGCCTGTGAGCATGTTTTTGGTAGTGTCTCAACCTCAAAGCGAATCACCACCACAGGTCAAAGAGTAACAAACTCTTCTGTACTGTCAGCTTGTCCTCATTGCCTAAACTGGTTATTGGTTCAACCTTTTCCCTTGCCTATTGCCCCTATCTGATTTTATCCAGTAAAACAACCATGCTGTCGCCTGTCCTGTCTGTTACCTTAATTGCATTCGCGCCATTCATTACCATTATCCGACCTATTTCCGGGGACTTTCACCTATAAATCTAAAAGCCTTGATTTTTAGTCAAGTAAATAATCAAGTTTGGGATACACCTCCATATAGCAGATGGTTTATTTTTATTGTTTATACAAAAAAGACGCTATGTTAGACATAACGCCTTTAGACCTTTAGAATGGATATAAATTTTCTCATAGCTTTAGCTGTTAGAAATTTTGCAAGTTCATTCTGATAAGTATATAATAAATTTATTCGTGGTAAACTGATAATCTATATGCACCACGCTCCCGCCCGCGGACTGCATCTTAATTTGCATGTGACTGCCTTTTTTCTTGCTAGACACGATCGTAACCGCATTTCCCGTTTCTCCGTTTTCTTTTAAAATGTAGTCTGTTTCATCGCTGATCCTTTCCAGTCCCACTACTGGCATATCTAATTCTTTTAAATAGCCAAGATTCGTGATGTAATTATATTCCGTATCAACCCCTTCTTCGTAATAGTTTGCATCGGGATGCATATATGCTTCTGTTGATATTTGCCCATATTGCTGTGTATTAAGCGTATTCTCATCGTTTTCTGGATTTGCACATATCAATACGCCCACTATAGATCCTCCTATTATGGCTGTAGCAAATATAGCAAACAATTTACTTTTTTTCATATAGATACCTCATCTTAGTATATAATCCACATCTTACTGGATTTAGATGCTGCCGCCGTCAATGTTGTTGCATTATATATGGCTTGGTTATCCCGGCGCTCTATAATATTTGCATTCTCACTTTCCTTGGACGGATCATGTACGATAAACTCCGTGTCGGATATCCCTGTGATAAGAAGATAGCTTCCACCGACTCCATAAACGCTGTTGTGCGGTATATAAACTAATATGCAGCCATGCAGCGTTTTAAGGCTGTCTGAAGCTGTTTTGAGGTCATAATCGGCTTCCACGCATCCTAGCCCTATATCCTCTATAAACTGCTGGATTTTCGCCGAATTTAGGCTCTCTGTGCCTTTTTCACATAAATCATTGTGATTTATCAGGAACATATCTGGTGTTATTTCAATTCGTTTATAGTATGACTCAATCATGCTCAAACACATAACCAGATTCCCATCCTCATACAAATACGAATCGCCAAATTGCTCTTCATAGTCTTCTTTGTAATAATATGGATAATCCTCTATTTCCTTTGCAGGAGCATCCTCGCTCAGTACAACTGAATCATCCGTCGAAAAAAAGGTAACTGTCGGGGTTCTTTGCATCTCTGTTGCTACCACTTCCTCGTTATCTGCCACCGGAACACTTTCCCCGGAGCATCCGGTTGCGAACGCCACCATAATTGTCAGTATGCATAACTTTGATCTTTTCAATATTTTATTCCTCGATTATGATTATATCTTCTGTTGGATCTGTAGCCTCTGTTGATGTAGAGGGATTTGCAGTGATATTTGTATTTACATATATGCAAGTATCATCTTCGCTGATAGCTACCTCGTATTCTGTCCCTTCACATTCGATATGATATATTCCTTGCATTAAATCATTGTCATACGTTACAGAAGTAAATTTGTATGCTGGAACATCATTTCCAAACTGCATATACAGTGCATATACCACTTGTGCCAATACATCTGTATTGTCTTCGCTTTCACCATAATCCACATATTCATATAGAGAAGGATCCACAAGTGCTAAATCGTATTCTGCTAAATTCAAACAATATTGAAAATCAACATATCCGGTTTCCCTTTTGGTATCAACCTCATTTTTCCAATCTTCAATTTCTTCCGTTGTGTACGTTTTTACCAGCGGCTCTTCCGTTGGCACATCATAATCTGATAGTTCCGTGCTGTTTTCGGCAGCTGTTTTTTTCTGATCCAAATACCAGCCATAGATAAAACCCATCATTAACCCGATTATTATAATCCAAATAATGCCGAGAAATTTTTTCGCATGCTTTATATTCATCAATAAACAATTACTCCTTTCAGTTTAAATCGGCTTCGCAATGCCTGCAAATTCATAGTTGTTGATTTGTAACACCATTCTATGGCTCCATGCATCATCCATTGCCCGATGCCCGCTGAATATCCGTCTTCAATGGTAAGATCATTGAAGGTGCGCATTACGCTATAGTAATCTGCTGCTGTTCCAAGATTGCTATATGCGAAATCGCGTTGTCGAATTGTTTCTTCATCATTAGCAGTTGCAAATGAAGCACCAGATATTTGCTCACTCATACTGTTTGGTGTATGTATTCCTGTTTGAATCATTCCATAAGGGAACGAATGTCCTTTTGCATCTCCGGTAGTCACCGGTACATAATATAATGTGCCGGTGCTGTTCTCCTGCAGCACGAGATCCATTTTCTTAGTTCCATATTCATACCACGATGCATTTAAAGACACTCCACCTGTATTTGCCCAGTAATTACGATAAACTATTCCAGGGGCAACCGCAATCAGGTATCTTCCATTTTTTACGGCTGATCCACCTTCACCCTGTTCCCATGTAACACCTTGAAGCACAGTTCTCCTTTTATTGGGACCAAATTCATAACCACACCAATTTGATGCCCCATAGTGAACATTTATTCCATTATTTGTCATATCACTTATAATATCTTGCGTCGCTTTTTCTGTGTTTACAAAATAACTTGTAGCACCAGCCGTTGCCGTAGGACCGGAATATAGATTCAACCATCCTTGATATGTTTCTAAAAGTGTTGGCGTTGCCGCGAGAGCTGTTGATTGTGCCACATTTGGGACATCCGTATACCATTCTGACGTGTCAAACGGGGTTATCACGCTTACCGGACAGCTGTTGTCGACTATATCTCCTAGCAAATAATCCTCTACTGATTCATTCGGAAAGTCATAGCTCCACGGCGTAAAATCATTGTCCAATTGAAGCGTATCAAAAATCACACGCTTTCTGTCAAATTCGTCTCTGCATTGAGCCTTCATTTGGTTTAGCATCTGTTCCTGTAGATCAATATAGCATGTGGATTCTCCCTCTATAGCAATGTCGTCCGGATCAATTCCAAACATATTGTATAATTCCGTCCAACTATAGGTATGAATTGTTGGATCTACAACAACATTTCCATCTTCATCGGTGCTCACGCTATAGGAAAGATAATAAAAATATTTCATGTATATACTTGATCTTCCGTTTACCGCATCGGAAACAAACTTTCGCTGAATATATGATGCCGCATCCTCTGATTTTGCAGTTACGGAAGTGTCGCTTGTATAAAATCCAGAATTAAAACCAAAATCCAATACAACAGCAAGTTCGCCCCAGTTTATGTTGCTATACACATCCTCATATCCATTAGGATATTTTGCATTCAGTGCATCACAAATGTCATGATAATTCCACCCTTCTTCATGTGCTTTCGCCTTTATATCCATATCAACCGCATGATTATATGCATTTTTTAGCAGCTGATGCTCTAATTTGTACATTTCGATTAACCCTTGGTCAATATCGTTATCTGGGTCATATAAATCTTCACTGACCTCATATACTTGCGTTGTCTGTAGTCCCCAATGACCATCTGCTCCTAATAGATCACGCCATATATCGGTGATTGCTGCAGAAAATGCAGTTACACTTGTTGCCAGCGTTGCTACCAAGCCCTTTAAAGCGGTCAAAACTCCTCCAGAGGATAAATAATACATAATGCATACAAATACAATTGTGATGACAATAATTATGATAGTTACCATAATTATCACAAAAACAGCTGGGTTTGCTGCGATAAACGCTGCAATGCTTTTTAAGGCTGCCATCTTTTTTGCTGCCCCTATAGCGTTTTTTCCTTTTTTTAGAGATTTAAGCTTCTGGGCAACTCTTATGGCATTTTTCCCTTTTTGGACAACTCTTGACGCGTTCTGCTTTTCTTGGTCAAGATCGTTTGCCATTGTATCATTCCCGTTTTCACTCATCCAGCTTATCCTCCCCCTAGTCATTCTTTTTTATATTCGTCTTTGACTTACTCTCTTTCACAAAATAATGCCCGGTCTGCGCATTTCCAATAATTTTCCCGTTATGTGTTGCATAACCATGGCAGGCATCTGTAAATTCAAAATGCTTACCCGTTGTCGTATCAAACCCGAAATCTCCAGTTTTTTGGTCGTATGAGATGCTATCTACCTTAATATCATTCGATTTTACGATGTTTGCAAATTGTTCCGAACCACCACCCGGACACCGCAGTATTTCACCATTATAATTGATACGGTTATCAATTCCTTTTTCATCGTTGGGTGCAAACATAGAGGCAATTTTAATCTTTGTGTCAGCTCCCGTATCAGTACCTACAATATCCTTCAATGGCATTTGCACAGTTTCGACGTCTTCAATGTTCTGTGGATCCATCTGTGTTATCTTTTCTAATTGCATATCATCTGACCCGAAATCCGTATTTGCAGAATATAACTCCTCTCCTTTTGAAGTTACAATACCGACAAGGCTACCTTCGTTATAAACAGATGCCGTCCCATCTGGATTCATAGAATAGGATATTGCATCAGCATCTACGCTTTCACCAAGCTCAGCCATCATATTTTCTACATGCGCCTGTCCATCCGGTGTACCCAATGCCAACTCATCTGCGGTAAAATTAGCAGCTTTTTCATTGGCAACATTTAAGTACATAGCATTCCCGGTAACATCCTCAAATGGTATAGCAGTGAATCCCTTTCCTGCCTTTCGGTTAGATATGACACCCTGTAACGTCTTATCTCCATTAGATAAAACTACACCCATTCCGTTTTTACCAATAGATCCGTTTGTTGATATTTTATATCCCTTTACTTTACCGTTGGCATCCATCAGACTTCCGTAAACGCTCTTTAACACTCCATCTGTCATTGCCTTTGCGTTATTCTTGCCCGCTGCAGTCGCTAATATATCTGGCAGATATCGCGGATCCATACCCTGCATTATCGCACTAGCCAATGGATTTGAGCTGCCATAATCCATTGCTGCCCTCATTGCCCCGCCAACAGAATCTGTCATTGCTCTTGATGTTGCTGTTACTCCAACACCTTTTCCGAGAATTGCCGATCCAACCTGCGCCAACTTCATATTGTTTGTAAACGCACCTACATTTAATGCCCCACTGCCTATTGAACGATTAACCTTAGATGCTCCAATAGCCATTGCGCCCACAGATAGCGCAACCTCATTAAAAAGAGAACCACCCATGCTTGCTGTTGACAATCCCATGTCTTTCAATACCTGTTCCATACGGCATCCAATACGCACGAATGAAATAAACAGGAAAATTGCGATCAATGACGATGTTAGGTGAGAATACATGTAAAAAGCAATAGAGATCCATGCCTGCGTCAGAACAAGTACCCCTACTTCCACTGCAAACATTTTTTGATATGTAAAAAATGTCTGTTCTGTTTCAACTGCAATATAAAAAGGTAAACTCATAGGAAGAGCCATGTATAAAACCATAGTCATCATATATCTTTGCGCTAACTCTATGATCAATTTTATTAAGTTATATCCGCATAGAATTAAACACGCAATTCGTATTACTAGCGCGATCAATATAACTGTTACCAAAGATCCTGAAAACAAGCCTGACAATGTATTTCCGATTGACATTCCAAACACAGTAACGCTTGACGGGTCTTCATCCGTTATATCTGTTGCAGTAAAATCTTCCTGTAACGTCATAACTGCATCTTGCACAGAATCGTTTCCTAACATGCCATAATCTACATTACCTGCTGTCTGCTGACCGAAATACTCTATTGCTTTGTCATATGCACGCATTCCCCAATCAAGCACAAAATCACCAAAATACATGACAAATGCAAGAACGCATGCACAAAACGCCGTTCTTATAAGCAACGTGCGTAAAGAGCTTTTGACTTCTGTTCCCATTGTGTTATATGCATACGTTGTAAATAACCTGTAAACAAAGAGTATACCCATTAGCCCACCACTAAGCCAGGTAAACCAATCCGTAATAGTTGAGACATTTCCGTTTAGCAGTTCATCCAATTTGGTTACAGACGGACTTAAACTTCCGTCCAGAAATCCCTGAAAGATTAGTTGTATAAGTCCGACAAACATCGAATTTATAAAATTTAGAAAAACTGTTAAAAAATCACTTACTATAGTAGACATACTTTACTTTTCCTCCATATAAAAAGGACTTGGAGAAATTCATTCTCCAAGTCTTTAGGCTTTTTTATTAGCCCCCAATGAGTCCCGCGAAATACTTGAAAAGATCAATCACCATGAGCAGTATCTTGCCATCGTTTAAGGCGAGGAACCATGTTATTGTTGTTCCAATAAATGCTGATTTGTAAATTGCATTTGCACGCTCATTACCTTTTGTTCTAAAATATAGAAATGCGGAACCGATGATAAATAACCAGCCCCATTTTGACCATACACGACATGCTGCTTTTACTGTTTCTACGTCAGCGTCTGTAGATAACAGCTCCGGTTCCGATGCCGCTGCCGGTACAATACTTCCTACGCAAGCCAGAGCAGAAATAAAAAACATAGCTGCTTTTCTCTTTGCAAAGTAAATTTTTCTTTGGATTTTTGTTGCAAACTGCATATTTTTGACCTCCTTGACGTGTTATATGCTATACGTGTACAATACCACATATATACCAGTAACGCAAGGTGTTTTGCACTGCCTACAATAATAAAAAGCGACGCCCTAAAGCGTCGCAAACATATTTTTTTGATAGAGATTCCACTTTTTATTAACACTTATCAGCCAAACGATTTAAACAGATCCATGTTAATTCCAGAATCATCATCCAAATCGTCGTCATCTAAATCGTCATCATCCACATCATCGTCATAATATGGCTCTTCAACTTTTTCTAACTGTTTTTCTGTTATTGTTTCCGCAGATTCCTTCGTTTCGACCGGCGGTTTAACAGGTTCACAAGAATATTGCGGACACGTCTTCCGATCTTCTCCTTCCCCCGGACTCGGATTTTGTGCCAAGACTCTTTGCACAGCACAGTCCATTGCTGCTTCCAATATTTTTGCCAAGGGCATAATTTCTAATGCATATGCCTCATCCGCAGTTAAGTTAGATATGTCATTTACTCCGTTTCGTGATAACAATTCTGCAACAAGATCTGCAATTTTTTCAAACTGCCTTTCTCCTAATATTGACAGATATTCATATGCTTCCTTTTGTTTCTCATCATCCAACTTGAAAAATAATGTGCTTAATTTCTCGGCTTTTTCTGCAGATAAGGTTGCCACATTTTTTATTCCATTCTGGGAGAGCATATTGCATATAAGCTCTGCAATTTTTTTCGACTGCCCTCTGTCAAGTTTTAAGAGGTATTCGTGCGCAATCCGCTGCTGATCGTCCTGCATATCAAAAGACAGATTATGTCGAATATGCGTTCTGTCTGTTTTGCTCATATGCTACCCCCTTTCTTTATGCTCTGCTGATCAACTTTGCATATCCTCTTGCGTTTGCTTTCGGGTTTGCAATAAACTCGTATTTCACGAATTTACCGCATTCTTTAATATATTTTTTGAACAGCTGGGATCCACCTCCGATAAATAATACCGGTCTTGCGTCGATAAGCATCTTGTTCTGTGCCATTACGTTCACGATCGTATCGAACCACGTTCTTGCATAATCATTAACGATCTTTTTTACTTCCTCCGACACGAAGCTGTCGTCATCCCTAAGAATGTCCTCAATGTCTATGGCTTCAATCTTTGCGCCCGTTTGAATGTCAACTTCGTTGATAATATTCTCATACATTGCAAGCACACCTAATGACTTGGATGTCCCTTTGTCATCAAACTCATTATTTACAATTGACACGATATCGACGGTCCAGCCCCCAATGTCAACTGCATAATATGTAGGTTTCTTTGCATTGACGATAGAATCTACTTTTTTTGGCTTGTATGTTACAACAGCTGCGATGTCCTGCGGGTAACAGTCAATCTTATTTAACGTGAAGTTAAACTTATACCCACCATATTCATATGTCACACCCTTATCCATACGATCCCGGTAGTATTCGATGTACGCCTTTTTATAGCGCGAATAATGGTTAAGCGGCACCCCCATTCCAAGATTGATTGCAACAATACTTTCAATTTCTGCCTGAACATCAGATGTTTCCATCCTATTTTTTTCTGCGCCTGTTCTCTTTGCCACTTCTTTTTCTGCCCAAAAAATAATTTCATTCGCAATTGCAAGCAATGTCAGCACATACATATTCTCATTTTCTGTTTTGTTTTCAACATACGGAAATCTCTTTTGAGACGGCTTATAGTATCTTGAATTCAGAAAAAGGCATTCCTTGGCTTTGTACGGCGCGTCTGTATACGACACAAATCCACTCGGTATGACTGTATTCTGGGTTTTTGTATCAAAATTCCCAACATCTACTCCAATATCAAGCACTTTATCTTTTCCCATGATTTTATCTCCTTTACTTGTGGTATAGAGATGGTATAACACACTTTTTATTTTCTGTCAACGAACAACGCGTCATTATATTTTAACAATGCGTTGTTGCAGATAAAAATGCGTCATAAATATATTTCAATGCGTCATTGATTTATTTTCTTTCCTCTCGTATAATGATTTATAAATAAATGCAGAAGGGATGGATAAAAAATGAAAACACTATGTTTTGCACAGATGAAAGGCGGTACAGGAAAAACAACAATTTCATATAATATCGCTTGCATACTTGCCGAGCACGCCAAAGTTCTTGTTGTGGATTTTGACCCTCAATGTAATCTTTCTTCTAACTTTTGCTTTGATGTATTTGATGAAGATGCAAAAACTGTAGCCGATATGTTAGACAACATAAAGATTGATCCTCTGGACATTGTAATCCCATCACCATTAAAGGAGCTGCCGAATTTAGATTTATTTCCAAGCACAACCTATTTATTTGGAAGTGAGATCTCTTTGATTTCTAAAACCGCCAGGGAATCCGTCATGAAAAGCTACATGAAAAAGAACGAAAATTTCTTTAACAGTTATGATTATGTTATCTTTGATACTGCCCCGAGTATGGGAATTATCAATCAAAATGCTTTTTTTGTGGCTGACCATATTATTTTAGTGACGGATCCAGATTGCAACTCTGCCCGGATGGCGCACGTCTTCTTAAAACTGTGGGATGAGGCTCGTGAATATTCTTTAATTCCAAACACAGTAGATGCTTTAATCATCAACAATGTAGAGCGCACAAAGATATCCAACAAAATGCTTGAGTTTATTGATTCACACCCTGTTTTGTCAAAAATCAAATTAGAAACTACGGTTCCACACACTACGCGCTTTAAGGAATGTGTAGAGCAGAACAAACCTATACAGTTTCTTATAACAAAGTCCAAGACCGAGGAAAAATCTCGTGAAAAGGCTGAAAACTCTATACGAAAAGTAATTGAAGAATTATATAAAAGGGGGATATTATAATGTCATTTGATGATAGCAATGTTATGATCCGATCAGAGGAAGAGACCAAGCGCTTAAAAGAAGAAAGAAGAAAGAGGATGTTTGGTGGCGCACCCTCTCCTGGTCCAATTTCAACAGATGTGTCCACCGTGAACACATCTGTTGAAACTACCCGGATAGACGAGATAACATCAGGTATGGAGTTTAAAAAAAATGTGATTTATCAGGTAAATTACGCGTTGATCGCGGAATACCCAGATAATGCAAACATTTTCTCTATGGATGGAATTGATGAATACGCAAAAGATGTTTCAGACTTAGGGTTTTATGGAGCGATTGTATGCAGATATCTAAAAGACATAAACAGACTTGAAATCATTTCTGGTCACAGAAGCTTTCGTGTATTGCGAAAAAACAAAGAAGAATATATCCCTTGCATTATTGCAAATTCAATGGATGATGTAGAAACACTTACTTTCCTGCTCAAGGCTAATATTAACAACAGAAAGTGGACTCCTCTTGACTACGCAAGAGCGATTTACGCCTACACAGAAAAGATTCAGCCACACAAATCATTTGTGGGACGTTCCCGTGACGATATTGCTGATTTTTTTCACATCAGCCCGACTATGGTTCATCGTTACACATCTATCCTTAAAATGATCCCAGAATTACAAGCAATGGCAAATGATCCAGATTTTCCGTTTAGTGCATTTAGCACTGCAGCTACGCTTACAGACGATGACCAATACATTTTATATAACAAAATCAATGAGTTCATACAGGGCAATCCTGGTGTTTCAATCACGCGCCAGAACATCGAGGCAATTATAAAACGGATAAAAAACGGAACAATTGATAAAGAGTCATTGCCGAAAACAGTTTATTTGGATGATTATGTATATAAAGCACGAATTCAGCTCGAAAAGCTGCAAGCCAGTGATACAGCTGTTAAAGACAAAGAGCAAACGTTAGCTTACTTACATGATCTTGAGAAACTAATTGAAGAAGTTAAACAAAAGCTTTAAGACGTTTCCCTATAATAGTAAATTTGCAAAAAGGATGTGTCCACCGTGGACACATCCTTTTTATGCTTAAAGATAATATCTTATGTAACATTTATTTTCCCAATGTGTCCACCGTGGACACATTGGGGGATCAAACAAATTAACGTTGACCAAAACCTTTTGAATATTTTAACGTGTCCACCGTGGACACATTTTAAATACCATTAGTTAGCAATATATCTTCTCGATAAAAAAGCAGCCTAATAGGCTGCTTCCATTTTTATAGCTTTTCAATTCTTAATCTGCTTTTTTATCCACTGCATTTGCATTAGTTTCTTGAACAAAACAATAATAGACCGCGTTTGTGGCATATGTATTACTATTTACCTGGAATAGGGCAGAAGAGGGTATATATGCGCAAACAACATCTCCAACCTCACATACCGATCTTGCTTTATCGTTATATACTTTTAACAATGTTTCTTCATCTAATTTTATAATCACATATTTTCGGCTTTTCTTTTTTCCCTCCATGATGGGAGATTTTTTTATGCAAGCCCCGGTATACTTCAAAACATCTCCATCTAAATATTTTAATCCCTGATAGATATGAAGTGAAGCATATATAGTAGCAAGTATGGCAAAGCCACAAAAAATCCAAAAGCTTCTGGCGTATACTGCTGTTAAAACCCCAATAACAAAAAGCAAACCCGCTAATATACAATTTTTGACCAAATTGATACGCAGCGGCTCATCAATCATACTAAGTTTTTCCTTAACAGCCGATTTTTTCATGTTCTGTTTCATTTCGGACCTCCTATGCGTAATAAATTAAAAAGGCAATTAAACCGAACATGCCTATTATAGTTGCAGAAATTTTTATTACCAGCGCTTTTGGAAAAACATCTGCTTTAACACCGGATTTTAATGGAGTATCATCATAGTAGCCGTCCTGGTTTGAGTCAAAATCGCTTCCCTCAATTTCCTTTTGCTCTGCCCTTTGACTCTGTTCTTCGCGCTTCCTTTCGATGCATCTCTGTAACCATGAAGCAGCACTTTCTTCAGGCTCATCCTTGGATATATCATTGTCTGAAAATTTCTTTCTGTTTTCTTGTGGCGCAATCTCTGGATGTTTCGTCTTTTTATGTACTAATGCATCTGTGATGCGTTGCTTTTCACGCAGCTCTGCTGATAGGTTTTCCTCAACAGCAGAATTATTCTCTGTATGTTGAAACTCTTCGCCTAACGGCGCCACATCTTCTGCATCCAATGTCGGTTCTTCATTGTATGCGTCAAGTTCAGCTAATGCAGCCTCTTCATCTGAAGTTGTAAAATCAGAATTATCTATGTCAGACGGATCATCATCCACAAAATCTGCATCAAGAAATAATTCTTCCATTGGCTGATCTGCCGCATCTTCTTTTGTAGTTTTTCTCGTTGGAACATGAGGTATAGGAGCAGTAGCAGCAGCAGATACCATTTCAGGGTCACTCGCCATGTCTGCTCCCAGCATTTTTGTCTGTGTTTTAGCTACTTTCTTCTCATTATTTTTTGCAGTTTTAGAGCTGTTGGTTCTTCTTTTTACGCTTTCGCCGGAACTGGAACTTATCACACCATATTTTCTAGGCTTCGGTGGTGTGGCATTTCTAATATCGGCATTTTGAGCAGTTAAATTGTCTTCCTCCAATAACTTCCGAATCTTTGCGGAACATTCAGAACATCTACCGGTCTGCGCATAGAAGCCTTTATCATATTCCTTGTTGCACTTAGGACAAATACGATCCATATGATTTTCTCCTCATCTTAATATAATAAGTGTATTATACCACATGTTTCCATCCTTGCAACTGAAAAGGGACTGCGAAGAAGCTCTTAAAACTTCCTACAGTCCCTTTTATTCCAATCTATCATGTTTATCGGTATGCCTAGCATTTAATAAATAAATGCATCTCCACTCGAAAAAGCATTGTATGATATACCTAATCCTTCGTATGGAAGCACAAGTCCGATATTATTTATAAGTGCTGATTTTTTCTCATTATGATGATACCATCCATCATACATACTACGAACACCAACATATGGAGATGTCATTTTTACCAGTACGCTTTCCTGCTCCATTAACCGTCTTAAATCTAATGGTTTTTTACTATTATCACTGTATACTGTATCGTATTCCTGTCGCAAAGTACATAAGCGAACTTTATCTGAATTCCAAAATGAATCCGTAATTTTTACACGCCTATCTGGGAAAACAAGTTCTGATGTTTTGTCGTCATATATAGCCCAACCATTCATTGAATACAAGTTTGGATATTCTACATAGATGGGGCATAAGTGAAATCGGAAAAGGTCTGATGGCAATATCTGTACCTTATCTAACTCAGATCCCACTCCTCCTGTTTCAATGAGATTATCAATTTCTTTTTGCGGTAATTCCTCTTTAGGATCATCCGTAAAGCCTAATAAATAAGCTTTGGATACTTTGAAATAATCCATAATCACCTGCATATATTTTGCAGAAACCGGTCTTCGACCTGTTTCCCACATAGATACTGTTGATATACCTATTTGATCACTGGAGTATCTTTCATTTATTTCTCGTGTCAATTCAGCCTGACTGATTTTCTTTTCTCTTCGCAAAAGCACCAATCTTGCGGGAATAATTCGTTCTTTATTTACAAGACCCATTTTTTTCACCTCGTTTTTCCTTCAATTTAAGTGTATCATACCATTAAAATTGCACACGTACAAGTGAAATTTTTACAAATTCTTCCAATTTAAGGCAATTATTTGCGGTTTATTATCCAAATAATGTGAAATACCACATGATTTTGCTAATAATTATTGAATAAAATGTGAATGTATGGTATAATACACATATACATGGGAGGTGAATTTTATGAAAGTAGCCAAAATAGCTGTTTCGGTTTTTAATAAACATCAAAACCGCACTTTTAGCGAGCTGTGCAACAAATACGGCATCAAGCACATCTCTACATCCAAAATAACGCTTCCGACTTATATGATGCTGATTATAACGTCTGACAATATTACTGCCGTACCAAATTCTTCCCGTACCGGTGCGTATGGAGCAGAGACATATTATGGATGTAGCGTATATACACTCAATGAGTTCAAAGAAAATGTAAACCATTTGATTTCACGAGACTGATTTAGGAGGAAACCTATGACAAAAAAAAGAATTTTACCTGTTTGCTTTCATGCTTTACTGTTATCAATATTTTTTGCTGTTGTGCAGCCAGCAAACATTTACGCCGGAGAGAAGGATATAACTATACCGTTTACCAAAAATTATGACAATGTTACGCTTACTATTAAGATGGAGTCAAGCGGGGAGTACACTGGTGTTTTAACGGCGCCAGACGGAACCACCTATGACTGTTCTGTTGTGGATGCAACAACTTTAACGTGTAATATTGAGAAAGTAGTTGCTGGAGATTGGTCACTGAACATATCTGACGAATACCAGGATGCTATACCAAAAGCGACTGTAAGCATGAGCCAGCGGAAAGTCAATGAAACAGACGTTGTAGATTCAAACAATATTACTGTAGGGAAAGATATTGTGGGGTTAAAGACATACTTTGTTGATAACTCTGTGGTTATTGAATGGACAGATGATACCATTGGAAAAGTTTCTATCCAGATTGTTGATCTTGATACAAATGAAACTCTTGCAAATTCATCCACAGATACCAAGAAGTTTACTTGTGACCTTAAAGATACTACCAAAAGAGTATCTATCAATATTGTGCCATCATCCAGTAGTAATGTCTCCAGTGCCACAACCACATATACCTATGACGTGGACAATCATCCGGATGCAGTAGTAACGTTTCCAACAGAGGATATGATAAATGTGGATTATGTTACTGCGACCGTTACAGCCGGTCGTGCTTACGCAGCAGACGTATATGTCGATGATTCTGAGGTAATTTCCGGCGAAAGCATTCCGCAGGGCGAGAGTTCATTTAAAATTCCTATTGAAGAGGATGGATTACATACCATCAAGTTTTATGTGGTTGATGATAACGGTAACATGCGTTCTACTTGCATGGATGTTACCAAAGACAGCATTGCGCCGGAATTAGAACTTGATGCAGAATATGACAATTTACAGACAACCAGTGATACATACACTATCAGCGGTAAAGTAACGGGACAGACCAACTTCACTATTAACGACACAGATGTAACGCCTACCAGTGATGGTCATTTCTCTTATGATGCAACTCTTCATGAGGGTGCAAATAAACTGGATCTTGTAGCCAAGGATGTAGCAGGAAACGAATCGTCTTACAGCATTACAATAAATATGGAACACCCAAAAAAGACGCTTACCGTTCGGCAGGCAATCGAATACCTTGCCATTCTTATAATTCTTATCGTATTTATTATTAAGAATAGAAAGAAACGCAATAAAAAGGCAACGCCGCAACCATTATCTGATACAGGAACGGAAAGCACAGAAGACATTGATTCCAACAGCGACAATGTTACACCAGCCAAGTCATCTACAAAGCGGCATTTACACGTTGGATTTAAAGATGATATACCGGCTTCTCTGCCGAAATTTAAAAATCCACACGTAAAAACACTCAAAAAGGCTGACAAAGATGTCTCCGCATCCAGTTTTAGCTTAAGAGACTTTATTCCATACCTTTTTGTAGTAGGCGTAATGGTATGTCTGCTTAATTTTATGGTGTCTATCGGTTCAATTAAAAGCGGATCTATGGAACCAACGCTTATGACTGGCGACATCGTAATAGGCAACCGGCTTGCCTACAAGGTGCGTCAGCCGCAGACTGGAGACATTATCTTTTTCAAGTTTGGAAAAGATGTGTACTGTAAGCGCATTATCGGCGTTGCCGGAGACGATGTAGCTTTTCGTGATGGATATGTTTATCTCAACGGCGAGAGACTTGATGAGAGCCTGTACCTTGACGAAGACATTGAAACCAACTGCACGGAAACATTTGCCGTTCCTAAAAATTGTGTCTTCGTCCTGGGTGATAACCGTGAGCTGTCCTACGATTCCAGATTTTGGGATAATCCATACATTCCGATCAACGACATTATCTCCAGAGAACTCATTGACTTTAATAATATTCTTCGTTAAAAAGGGAGGTGCATCATTTGAGCCAGAATGTAGAAGAGCGGAAGAAGTGCAATAGAGAACTTGCAGCAGAAGACGGGTGTCTCAATTCAGCATTTACACTAAATAAGTGGTTCGTGAAGGTTCGTCCTTGCTACGGCATTGGAAAAGTGTGTTTCTCATTCGTCCTAAAAACCCAAAAAGCAGAAGAAAAGGGCAAGATCTCTTTTGATGTATACATGGATATGGACGAGTTTGATAACTGGTGCGATGACATTCTTGATCGCACTATGGCAAAGCAGATTGCATTAGAGCGGAAAAACAGCGCTGACAAACCGTTCTATACTTTTACAACCGGAGAGAATGGCAGCTACAAAATGTCTTTTGGATTTAGCACTGTATCAGATGTTAATATCTGTGGAAAGGGAAAACACAAGGAATCTGGCAAGCCGGTAGGGAATTATCTTACTGCTAACGTACCCGTAAACTATAGTTGGCTGCGAACACTTGCAAAATACTATAGGCGAACATCTGCCGCTTGGTTTGCGAAGATCTCCGATATTATTTTAAGTGCGTCACAGAAAAAGGCAAATTCTTTAAACGATAATTATTCTGACGAGAGCAATACATTTGACCATATGGACGCGCAGGAATCCCAAACAGAAGAGAAAGAGAGTGCCGCAAGGGAAGTCCCTAAAGAAGCGGAAACGTCCCGGAATGGGGCAAATACGCAGTCACAGAAGGCAGATGAATCCTCAAGCAATAATTCCGAGCCTGTTTTAAAGAAGACCACCCTTTATACCATAGGCGCATTTAAGGAACGCACTTCACACAGGGGCGATTACAGCTTACAGGCAACTGAAAAACCTCTTGTAAATGGGAAAGTCGCAGATAATGCGCATGTATATAATGTGGTTGTCAAGCATGATGCAGTAAAACAAATCGGAAATGCCTGGATTGATCTTGCTGAAAGCGCAAAAAAGAATTCTGTGAAGATTCTTATTCGTTACACCACTGGAGCAGAAGAAATCAAGGGTAAGTCTTACAATGTTGTATACGCACAGGAATTGTCATTTTAAGACAAAAAGGGGATGTATCGCTTAAACAGCGGTGCATCCCCTTTGTCAATTATGCTATTCTTCGCAACATATACTTTGAATAAAGATTTATCATTTTTTCCGAAAGAAGTGTTGTTCGCTTATCCTCCGCAATAGTGCGAACAGCTTTTGCCAACGCCTTTTGCTGATAGAATACGGTACATTCCACTTTTGCTCTGGTAATGCCAGTATAAAATAGATTCCGCTGTAACATTGCAGAATGACTATTTAATAATGCCATTATAACATGCTTATACTCGGATCCCTGTGACTTATGAATACTCATTGCATATGCAAGTGTAAGCTCATCCAGCGCATCATAGCCATATGTTACCGTGGTATCCGTGTACTCTACAGTAACGTACTGTTCCGAAACACGAATCACAGTGCCAACCTCGCCATTAACACACTCTTCATTGTTTTCCAACTGCATAACCGGATCATTCACCCGGAACACACGGCTGTTTCCGTCTTTATCCGTATGTCGGCAGCCCTTCCCGCCAGGATTAACGATTTTTTGGATTTCGTTGTTTAAGCGGTTGGAGCAAACGCCATTCCTGCGGTAGGGTAGTAGAACAATAGTCTGTTCTATTCCGTATTTTTGAATACTTTTCATGTAAGCTTCAAGAATTGCTTTTATGCAGCCATCAGCCACATCGCCATCTGGAAGCAGGTTAGGGTGAAAATCTTCTCCTTCGATCAATTCCGCTTTTCCCTCACGCACATTGCAAATATTTCCATATAACATAGTGCTGTTATCCTGCCGGAACGTATGCGTAAGCATTGTTTTTGGAATTACACCGCAACGAATAATGTCGCGCAAAACCGCCCCCAGACCGACTGATGGAAGCTGATCTACATCACCAACGAATACAAATCGCCTATCTCCATAAATGCATTTTGATAGGGCAGAAGCGAGCCAAATATCATCCATAGAAGATTCATCATTGAATAGGACCCTTTCTGTTATATCCCGCAAGCGCCCGCTGCATCCTAAACCTATTTTTTTATGCCCGGTGCAGGCATACTCTCCGGTACTTTCCGTGATACGCTTGGCGGCTTTTCCTGTTGGAGCAATGTATGATATAGTTATTCCTTCTGTGAGCTGCCTCAACACATATGCAATTGCTCTAAGAACCGTCGTTTTTCCGGTGCCGGGTCCGCCGGTAAGAATTGACAAGGAATTGTTTACAACCATAATAACTGCATCAACTTGGTGACAATGCAATTTGTGCCCGCCGTTTTCCTCCGCCTCGAACTTACTGACCAACTCCCTGATCAGCGTTATAGACGTTTGTTTTGGTCTATGATTTACCAGTAATTCAATGAAATTAGTTGCGATTGCACTTTCAGCGTCAGCAACCGTTCTCAGCGTTACCATTTTCTTTGTTCCATTTTTGCTTTTATAATAAGCAAATTCGCTATCCTCAATAAAATCTTTTTCAGATAGCGCAAAATCCTCACATATTTTTGTTGTTTCGGCTATCGTCAGCCATGTGCTTCCAGTTGAAGAAAGAGCGCTATAAATGCGCTCTTTCACCTCATTTCTTTTTGCTTTTTCCATTTTTTCCTTCCTCCTTATTCCGGAAAATCTTGTCTACATATCCCTGTTCAACCATTTTTACGCCATCGCTTGTCGATTCAGAATAGACAAGTTCATCCTTTTTGCATTCTTCCAACAGCTGCGGATTTTCTTTGATAAACGCCGCCGCATTGAAATTTCTTTCAACATATCTTTCATAAAGATCCGGGTACTTCTCGTAAACCTTATCCACGTCAACAAGGCTGCTTTTTCTAACACTGCTACGCAAAGACACCTGGACATATTTCCCTGTTTTTCCATATGGAATATACGCTGTAGAAGCTCCATCAGCCGCCTTTGCAATCGCAAGCGTTTTTTCCTTAATATCTGACTTATACTGTTTTTCCGCCTGTTTCGCACTTTCAAGCTTCTCATGTAACTCAATCAGCTCTTCTGCATCGAAGATATACGACGTGTCAAGAAGAACATTCCTTTCCTTAACCTTTAAAGATCCGAACCGCTTTTTGTAATACTGCAAAAGAAGTTCCGCCTTTCCCCGGTCTAAAGAGGGTTCCACACCGCTTTCTACATCTTTGCAAAGTTCTTCTGCCATCTTAAGTATTTCATCCTCTACATCAAAATCTCTGTGAATGACAAAATACTTGAAATCTTCCTCCGAGATGCCAAACTTCACGCAGATAACGGCATATGGGACATTTTTGATTGCCATATAATATGCCACCTGTAAGTAATACTCAAATGGCACAATGTCGTTTTTCCAAAGCTGCATTTTTTCTGATCCAAAGTTGCATGTCTTGTATTCCACGATACCAACAACACCATTGATCTTGATTGCGTCATCCGGATTGATAATTGCAAATGCATACTTCCGAGATCCGTCGGGATTCATATATCCCGATGTATACATGCCGGTGTCCGAAATAACCTCAACGTCATCCTCTGGATGCCGCTTTTTCCATGCCTGTTCCAAACGAATTCGCATTGACGCTTCTTCACAGTGACCGGCGAAAAAGACGTCACTTGAGCCGTCATCCCGCATCATATCAAGTCCCTGCTTTTTTGCCACAGTTTCCGCATAAGATCGAAATGTACTGCCAGTTTGTCCATCGTAGAAGAGTGCAAGCGCTTTTTTCTGCAACTCGCTGCCTTCATATGCACATGCAATCTCGGATCCTGTAACGGACGTTTTTACATAGTAAGGATGATTGGGATTTCTCCAGTAAGGAGAATGCTTTCTCCATTCCTTTGCCCAGACATCCGTTCCGTCCGTGTAGTAAGTACGGGTGTACGAATCCCACTCATAGTCACATCGAAATTCCTGCGGAATCTTCTTGAACTCGTTTGGTGTTACATTTGATGTTTTCGCAAGAAAGATTGGACGAATGATTTTCCGCCCATCCTTTCGTACCAGCTTTTTCAATCTGGTAGCATCTAACTCACTTCCGATCAAATCAAAATACCTCTCTGTTACTTTTGCCATAAATTGCCTCGCTTTCTCCCTTTTGTGGGTACAAAAAAAAGGAACAGATCGAAACCTGTTCCTTTTTAGTTTGATTATTTTGTTGTTTACATAGTGAATTATACCACACACGCACCACTATGTGCAAGCAGTTTTAAATCTACTCTCATAGGGTGAAGGTTACGCGGTAAAATTGACGCTTTTTACCATCACAAGGCTTGCCTAAATACCGTTGAACCCTATTCAAGGTTCCCATATAAGCTTTTTGCTGTTTACATTCAGGGTCAACTTCCTTAATTTCTTTACAATATTTGGCATGAGTGCATGTAATACATTTTGCGCCGGCAAGATAATTCTTGGCATGTTTTATTTCGTTTTCAAATTTTTCCTCCTCGGTTTTTCCCGGCTTTTCATTTCCCTCATTAGCCTTGCATTTTCCATTATACATTGATATAAACACATGGCGCTTATTTCCCCAAATATTCCAGTATTGTAAATATTTGCAATGCCTTTCGCCTTTGTTCGATAACCATCCGATTAACACACAATAGCCCACAAATCCCCCTACATACACGTATAACAAAAATTTGATTGTTGAGCTGTCTGAATGTGTGATACACATTACAAAAACCACAATAAACAGTCCAAACAATATAAGTATGTCATAAGGAGTTGCATAATAAATCCTTTTCATGTCTGTTTTCCTCTCTTTCTCCCAAAAAAGTTATTATTCCTATTTCGCATCAAGTATATCAAAGATGCTGATTTGCGTCCAGTCATCAATCATGATATTCGGAGATTCTATTTGCTTTTTAATAGGAGCATTTGTGTACGCATCCATATGAGGAATATTATTTGCCTCTAAAGCCGGCTTTCCGGTATCCTTGTTTTGCTTGCCGCTCCTTAACTCTCTAATATACCACATTGGAGTATCTATAATGAGATCCGGTGAATGAGAGAGGATTACATCAATCTGTTCCTTTGAAATGGAATCAAGCGAAAGCATTTCCCTTGGAACGGTAAGACATAACTCGTCAATGAGCGACTTTCTTCTTAAATCCGGTCGGACTTTTTTCAAATATATTGCCTTGCAAATATCCTTTTCCGCCAAAGACATAATAGTGTCGATCAGCCTCTGTGTCTGAACATCATAGTCGTAGGTAAATCGGTCTGGATGAGCCTTTGCAAGTTCAAGCAAAACATCTTCCGTGTGATATACTTTAGGTATATCTTTTGCATCGTAGCAATATTTGCCTTTTACCCAGTCACATATTACCTCTTTTGACATGTATTCACTCGGTACAGAGATTGGTTTTGTAAATAATCTTTCTTTTACGACCATGTTCCAAAAAAGCTTTTTGTCAGGTTCTGATAGCTTATCTATCACACCTGTATTTTTCTCTACAACATAACTGTTTGAACGCATTGCGATAAGCAGCATCTCTACAGACAAAAATTTTTCAGGGATATCGAAGATTTTCTCCCCATGCCTGTTCAAAAGGAGTTTCCATTCTTCTTCTGATTTAGGCTTAAATGTTCCGCGACCAATTTCATCTACCACATTTACCTCTTTTTTTAATTCAAGGTATTTTTTTGATAGATGTTTTACCTGTTTTTTCTCTAATTGCAAGAGTGGTGCGAAATATTCATTGCGCAACAATTCTTCCCAAAATGAATCATCTTCTATAATCTTGTTAGGAACGTGTTCTATCGCATAAGAATATCTTTTGCATACTTCCAGGCACACTTCCTTAGTTTTAAACTCTATAGGAAGGAATTGCAACATCCAGCCAAGACCATTATAGCTTATAAGGCGTCCTTCTTTTTGCGCGATATCCCATCGTCTTATTGTTTCTGTGACCAGTCTCCAAGAAATCACCGTTTTCTTCATTTCTTCCGGAATGATGCTGTAATAAAATCCTCCCGTCATGCAGCAGCATTGATAATACACCTTGTCTTTTAATTCTTCTGGCACTCTTGCCATGTAGTCCATAAATCCTGTGTCCTTGTAATTTCTTACGCAATGCTCAAGATAGTGATAGAGTAATTCCTTATTCCAGCGTTCTGCAGGAACGTTAGACAATCCGTCACTATTTGCACAAAGGACTTCGAGCAATTCATCATCTGATAAAATGTCTACATACTGAAAAAGCCAATTGACAGCGCTCCTATCTTTTTTACAAATGGTAACAAATCGTCTTGCCGTCATAAATTTTGAAGGAATATCTCTTATGTTAAGATATTTTTTCGACTCAATCGCATAGTCAACAAGTTCTTCTGTTATGAAGTCATCAGGGATCATGTTTAATGATTGAGATTCTTTTACCACAACATCGCCAAGTGTTTGATAATCATGGTTTTTGCTGAAATATCTTCCGCTCTTAACAAGAGCCTCGATTACTGGAATAACATCCTTGGCACTTGCCTTAATACTTTCTTCAGTGCTAGAACTTCCATCTTTTCTTTTAATGGTTGCCTCAATAGAAAGAGCGTCTTTGTCATCCTCCTTCAATTTTTTCAACGCTTCCCCTATGTCACGGTAACACAATTGATATGTTTTTACCTTGATTGCATTGGTATAGGCAATTACATACCCCTCCTGTTCCTTTTTCGGTAATTCTTTAAATTTTGCCATAATTAGCCTCGCTTTCTCCCAATTAAGGGTACAAAAAAAGAGCAGGCGGCTACCTACTCT
>OGXI01000272.1_pt1 | contig 46790 bp, 39 predicted proteins | sample 1576221 | NCBI WGS metagenome assembly OGXI01 (sample SAMEA3541523, study PRJEB24748) | human gut metagenome | biome: human gut; feature: human-associated habitat; material: faeces | place: China | collected 2012
CCGGGAGTGTTCAAACGTGGAAGAGACACGGAATCCGATGCAAACATTCGGCTGGAAGAAATACTCACATTTTTCTCAAACAAATTTCCATCTGCATTTCCATCTGAAATCCCACGATGTGATCTTCTTTCTAATAATATTACTTATCAACGCAAACACAATATACTTATTGCGACAGTTCCAAAAAAACAGGCAAAAGCACCCACGGTGCTTCTGCCTGCCCATATCCACTTCTCTGTTATACGTTGATCTCCGCCTTTACGCCGAGTTCGTCCTGATTCTTCTCCAATACTGGATTTACAACATTTGCAAGGAATGCATCCACCTGTACCGGTGCGCGTCCGACATACTTGGACGGCTCCATGGTTGCCTGCAGCTGCTCTAATGTCAGATTGAATTCCGGGTCTGCCGCAATCAGCTCCAGCAGATTGTTGTCCCTGCCCTCTTCCTTGACATTCTTTCCTGCCTGCATGGACAGCTGGCGGATCTTCTCATGCAGCTCCTGACGGTTGCCGCCGTTCTTCACCGCATCCATCATAATATTTTCCGTTGCCATAAACGGCAGTTCCGCCATCATATGCTTCGTGATAACTTTGTCATAGACCACTAGGCCGTCGACAACATTTAAGCACAGATCCAGGATTCCGTCGATCGCCAGAAATCCCTCCGGAATAGAAAGACGCTTATTGGCGGAATCATCCAATGTGCGCTCAAACCACTGGGTTGCAGAGGTGATCGCCGGATTTAACGCATCGATCATCACATAGCGGGAAAGAGACGCGATACGCTCTGAACGCATCGGATTGCGCTTGTACGCCATCGCTGAGGAACCGATCTGGTTCTTCTCAAACGGCTCTTCCACTTCTTTTAAGTGCTGCAGCAGACGGATATCGTTGGACATCTTGTGTGCACTTGCTGCAATACCGGCAAGAATATTTGCCACTCTGGTATCCACTTTTCTGGAATATGTCTGTCCGGATACGGCATAGCACTCCTTGAATCCCATCTTCGCTGCGATCATCGGATCAATCTTATCGATGGTCTCCTGATCTCCCTCAAACAGCTCCAAAAAACTTGCCTGCGTGCCGGTCGTTCCCTTGGAACCAAGTAGCTTTAAGGTGCCCATCACATATTCCAGATCCTCGAGATCCATCAGAAACTCCTGTGTCCAGAGTGTGGCGCGCTTGCCGACCGTTGTCGGCTGTGCCGGCTGGAAATGTGTAAATGCGAGCGTCGGCAGATTCTTGTAGGTGTCCGCAAACTTTGCCAGTTCCGCTATGACATTGACCAGCTTCTTGTGCACCAGCTTTAACGCCTCGTTCATAATAATAATATCCGTATTGTCGCCCACGTAGCAGGAAGTCGCTCCCAGATGGATGATGCCTGCGGCCTTCGGGCACTGCTGTCCAAACGCGTATACATGGCTCATGACATCATGGCGCACCAGTTTTTCGCGCTCTTTTGCCACATCATAATTGATGTCGTACACATGCTCTTTCATCTCGTCGATCTGTTCCTGCGTGATGACCGGCTTTCCGTTCTCGGAAAGTCCCAGCTCCATCTCTGTCTCGGCAAGTGCAATCCACAGCTTTCTCCATGTGGAGAACTTCATATCCTGTGAAAAAATATACTGCATCTCTTTGCTTGCATACCGCTCTGAGAGCGGACTTGAATATCTGTCTGTACTCATTTTTTCTCCTTACCTTTATCCATAGGCTTGCTGCATTTTCTAAAATTCAAGATATCCTGCCACCTGCTACATTTCCCTTTGTTCCCGGCGCTCCTGCTGCATTTCCCTCGAATCTAAACTTTTCTGCTGCCTGCCACATTCTTCTATATTTTTAAGAAGCTTTCTACCTCTCGTAGTCTCCCCGGATATCTTCCTTCGGCGGCTCCATCGGATAAATGCCGTTAAAGCATCCCTTGCAGATCGGCAGTCCATCCGCCATCTCGCTCAGACGGTCAATTCCGAGATAGCCGAGAGAATCTGCTCCGATGATGTCCCGGATCTCCTCGATGGTACGGTTGTACGCGATCAGTTGTTCCCGCTCCGGAATGTCCGTACCAAAATAACACGGCCACAAAAACGGCGGCGAGCTGATGCGGACGTGCACCTCCGTCGCTCCGGCATCCCGCAGCATTTTTACAATGCGGTCGGATGTGGTTCCGCGCACAATCGAATCATCGATCATGATAATACGCTTGCCGTCCACCGCCTCTTTTAAGACATTCAGCTTCACGCGGACGCTGGACTCACGGCTGCTCTGTTTCGGCTTGATAAACGTACGTCCCACATAGCCGTTTTTGACAAAAGCGGTTCCGTACGGGATGCCGGACTGCAGCGAATAACCGAGCGCAGCGGCATTGCCGGACTCCGGCACGCCCACCACAAGATCCGCATCCACCGGCGAATCCATCGCCAGAAAACGACCTGCCTTGATGCGGGATGCATACACGCTTACGCCGTCGATATGGCTGTCCGGTCTTGCAAAATATATGTACTCGAAAATGCATCTCGCTTCCTGCTCCTTTGGCAGTGCGCGGGACATATCCGAAACAATTCCATTCTCCGGCGTGATCGTCACCGTCTCTCCCGGCAGCACGTCACGCACATACTCCGCGCCGATCGTATCGAGCGCGCAGGTCTCCGATGCAAGGATATAGGCATTGTCACGCTTTCCAATGCAAAGTGGCTTAAAACCATAAGGATCCCTTGCTCCGACCAGCTTTCTCGGGCTCATGACCACAAGGGAATACGCTCCCTTGATCTTGCGACAGGCGCGTCCCACCGCTTCCTCCACCGTACTGGATTTCAAGCGCTCCCTTGCAATATGGTAGGCAATCACCTCCGAGTCAATGGTGGTCTGGAAAATAGCTCCTGTATATTCCAGATCATGTCTGAGTTCCGCCGCATTGATCAGGTTACCGTTGTGCGCCAGAGCCAGTGTTCCCTTGACATAGTTGAGCACCAGCGGCTGCGCATTTTCTCTGGTCGACGCACCGGCTGTCGAATAGCGCACATGTCCCACACCGATATCCCCGTGCATGGGCTCTAAATTCTCCTCGGTGAAAACCTCATTGACCAGTCCCATTCCCTTGTAGGAGGTCACTCTCCCTTTCGGACCGTTCGTCTCGCTGACTGCAATACCGCAGCTCTCCTGTCCGCGGTGCTGCAGTGCAAACAGTCCGTAATATATTGTGGATGCCACATCTCCACCGTCAAAATCGTACATTCCGAAGACACCGCACTCCTCATGCAGTTCATCCCCCACCGGCTGATTTTTATTGATTCTATTATCGCTCATTGATTTCCCCATCTACGAATCTGATATTCTGTCTTGCTATACCTGAAACGGCTTTCCGGTAAGAAGCTCAAATGCCTCCTTGTACTTGTCCACGGTCTTCTCCACCACTTCATCCGGCAGAAGCAGATCGTTGTCCGGATTTGCCTTTAACCAGTCTCTGACGAACTGCTTGTCAAAAGAAGGCTGACCCTTTCCGGCTTCATATCCCTCCAACGGCCAGAATCTGGAGCTGTCCGGTGTCAGCATCTCATCTCCCAGAACAACATTGCCGTTCTCATCCAGACCGAACTCGAATTTGGTATCTGCGATAATGATGCCCTTGCTCAGTGCATACTCTGCGCACTTTTTGTAGAGAGCAATCGTCTTGTCCTTAATCTGTGCCGCGTAATCCGCGCCCTTGCCCGGGTAAATCTTCTCAAGCACCTTTACGCTCTCCTCAAAGGAGATATTCTCATCATGCAGACCGATCTCTGCCTTTGTGCTCGGTGTGTAGATCGGCTCCGGCAGCTTGTCGGACTCTACCAGTCCTTCTGGCAGCTTAATACCGCATACGGTACCGTTCTCCTGATAGCTTGCCCAGCCGCTTCCTGTAATATATCCGCGCACGATGCACTCGATCGGAAGCATCTCAAGCTTCCGGCACATCATGCTGTTTCCCTCAAAACGTTCCTGCTGGAAAAATTCCGGCATATCCTTTACGTCCACGGAAATCATGTGGTTCGGCACGATATCTTTGGTGTAATCAAACCAGAACTTCGACATCTGGGTAAGAATTGCGCCCTTCTTTGTGATCTTATTCTTTAAAATATGATCAAAAGCTGAGATTCTGTCTGTGGCTACAATAATCAGACTGTCTCCATTATCATATACCTCACGTACTTTTCCCTCTTTTACCGGCTTAAATTCCTGCATTTCATCCTCTTTTCCGAAGCCTTCCCGGCTTCTTTTGTTGATATTTACAGCTTTACCCACTTCCGCAGACTATTTCTGCACTGTACTTCAAAATTATAATACAGCCGCTTTTGGAAAGTCAATGTTTTTACCCTCTCACACGATTTTCACCATATAGAAAATAAAGTTCTTTTTATTAGTATTTTTGTACATTTTCATTATTTCATTAGTGTCACTTATAAGCTTGTTCACACAGTCTAATTCATATTTTGTTTTCAAAAAAATACATATTTCTCCCTTGACGTACTTTAGTACCAGAGTTATAATAACTGCGTAGATAGGACAAAAGCACTACTTTTGCAATTATCTAATTTCATATAACTCCTCTTTATCTGCCACTAGGGCAGATGTTCCAGAAAACGGTCCCCCCGTTTTCTGAATCCTAACACAAGAAAAGCAGCCCCTCCCCCGGGACTGCTTTTCTCGTTCTATTCTTTATTTCTTGATCAGAAGTGACTTTCCTGTCATCTCTGCCGGCTGCTCCATTCCCATCAGCTCGATTAACGTCGGGATAATATCTGCCAGGCATCCGTTCTCTCTGAGTGTGTAAGACGGATCTGCATTGACCAGAATAAACGGTACCGGATTCGTCGTATGTGCGGTAAACGGTGCACCTGTCTCATAATCCACCATCTGCTCTGCATTTCCGTGGTCTGCACAGATGAACATCTGTCCGTCGACTTCCTTTAACGCTTCCACTGCCTTTCCAACGCAGGTATCTACAGTCTCGATTGCCTTGATGGCTGCCGGAATGATACCGGTATGTCCAACCATATCCGGGTTAGCAAAGTTGATGACAATGACATCATACTTCTCAGAACGGATGGCTGCGCAGAGCTTCTCACACACTTCCGGTGCACTCATCTCCGGCTGCAGATCGTAAGTAGCCACTTTCGGGGACTTCACAAGGATACGATCCTCGCCAACGTTCGGCTCTTCAACACCTCCATTGAAGAAGAATGTGACATGCGCATACTTCTCTGTCTCAGCGATTCTCGCCTGTGTCATGGCGTGTGCTGCCAGGTACTCGCCAAATGTGTTCTTAAGCTCCACTTTCTTAAATGCAACTTCCTTGTTCGGGATCGTCACATCATACTCGGTAAAGCAGATATATTTCACATTCTTTCTCGCGCCTCTGTCAAATCCGTCAAATTCATCGGCACAGAAGGTTCTTGTGATCTCACGTGCGCGATCCGGGCGGAAGTTGAAGAAGATCACGGTATCTTTGTCCTTGATCGTCGCTACCGGCTTGCCGTTCTCGGTAATCGCTGTCGGTACGAAGAACTCGTCCGTCACATCCTTTGCGTAGGAAGCTTCCATTGCCGCAACAGCGCTCTCTGCAGTCTCTCCCTCGCCCTTGGTCAGTACATCATATGCTTTCTGCACACGATCCCAGCGGTTATCACGGTCCATCGCATAATAACGTCCGGAAATCGAAGCAATCTTACCGATGCCCAGCTCCGCCATCTTTGCTTCCAGTGCCTCGATAAATCCCTTACCGGAAGTCGGAGCCGTGTCACGTCCGTCCAGGAAGCAGTGTACGTATACATTCTTTACGCCCTGTCTCTTCGCAAGCTCGAGCAGACCGTACAGATGTGTAATATGGCTGTGTACGCCGCCATCCGAAAGAAGTCCGTATAAATGCAGATCGGAATTGTTCTCCTTCACATTGGCGATACCGTCAAGCAGCGCCTGATTGCTGAAAAATTCGCCGTCGTTGATCTCTTTGGTAATACGTGTCAGCTCCTGGTATACAATTCTGCCGGCGCCCATATTTAAGTGTCCTACCTCAGAGTTACCCATCTGTCCGTCCGGGAGACCTACTGCCAGTCCGCTGGCATTTCCCTTTACAAACGGATATTCCCTCATCAGTGCGTCGATATTTGGCTTCTTCGCCTGTGCAACGGCATTTCCTTCCGTCTTATCGTTTAATCCGAATCCATCCAGGATCATCAGTACTGTTGGTTTTTTACTCATTGTTCTTCCCTCTCTCTTTATTTTCGGTTGCCAACAATGTCGATGGCATACCCATCATTATCTGTCGTGCCGCGAATCTCCGTCTTGCTTGTATCCGAATCGTACACGATTGTCTGCGCAGGGTAATCCCCCGCTGTTTTATCATAAACATTACCGTCCGCATCCATTCCGATGTCATCGGAAATTGCAGCCAGGTAATGATAAAACCCGTCTTTATCATCCTGCTCTGTCAGAATGCTTGTAACTAGTCCCTTCTGTATACACGGGACATAGGAAAGTGTCACCGCGCCGTCCTCTGTGATCGTAATCTTGGCAAGCGTTGTATACAGCGTCCCGGTGGAAAACCAGAAATTTCCGAGACTGTACGCAACCGGCACACCATCGGTAAAACCACATCCCTGCAGCCGGTGCGGATGTCCGCCGATCACCGCGTCTGCACCTGCCTCCGCATATAGCTCCGCCAGAAGACGCTGGGACTTTTCTTCGTGCAGACTGCCTTCCGTTCCCCAGTGCACTTCCACAATCACATAATCACTTGTGGCGTCCGCTTCCCGGATCACCTCCAGAAATGCGGCAGGATTCAAGGTCTTTAATACTCCCGGTTCCGTCTCCGTCGCCTCTTTTGTATACTTGGTCGCCCGCTCAATCTGTGTGGCGGAAACAATGGCAATCTTTCTGCCTCCGATCACAAAAGAGAGGATCTTGGATGCCTCTTTTCGATTCTCGCCCGCCCCCGTATAAGGGATGTCCGCTTTTCGCAGACAGTCTAAGGTCGACAGCAGTCCTTCTTCCCCGTAATCATACACATGATTGTTGGCAAGCGTCACAGCATCCGTTCCAAAAACAGAGAGGAGTTCTACATCCCCCGGATCTGCCCGAAAGGTATATGCCTTCCTGGGAACCGCCTCCATGCTCCCGCTCTCTGCGTAGGTGAACTCATTGTTCATCACCATCACATCCACGTTCTGCATCTCCGAGAGCAGATCCTCCGAAAAGCAGTCATAGATGCCATTCGTCTGCCGGTTCATATACTCCATGGTATACCAGTCGTCGGCAAAATTGATGTCGCCCGCAAAGCCGAGCACGATCTTTCCATCCTCTCCGGCCTCTTTCCAGTATACATTTTGCAGCCGGTACTGCTGAAAACCACTGTCCCTGCAATACATCAGCCACAGTACGTGGATGGAGCTGCCGGTAATATCATACCAGACTTCCGGATCTTCCGTTCCATCCAGAACGGCGCTCGCGATCCGCACCACCGTCTCATCTCCGTATCTGGCAGCCAGCCACATCAAAAACGAATCATCGACTGCATATCCTGCGATAAATTTCTTCGTCGCACCTTGTAATATCACTGCAAATGCGTCTGTCAGGTCCATTCTCTGTGTTGCGCTCTCTGTCATCTGCGTACGTTTTGTATCTCCGGCATTCCAGGTCTTCTGTTGTGCCGGAATATTCTGTCCTCCTGCAAAAATATCTCCCAGAAGTACAGCCACCACGGTTACTACAAGTGCATTTCTTTTTCCCTTGCACTTTTTGGGCATACATTTTCTCCGCTGTCACTCAAAATTCTCTTATATTACCACTTACAAATTTTCACGAAAACCCGTCTCTCTCCGCCTGTTACCGCAGAGAGAAGCGGGTCCCCGTTCCAGGATCGTACCGCTCCGCAGCGATCCTGATTCCCTGTAATTTTAAACTATTACTTATAGTTTACGATCTTTCCAAAGTCAGCCTTTAAGGATGCGCCGCCTACAAGACCGCCATCGATATCCGGCTGTGCGAACAGTTCTGCCGCATTTCCTGCATTGACAGAGCCGCCGTACTGGATACGAACCTTCTCAGCTGTATCGGTATCATATACCTCAGCGATGCAGTCACGGATTGCCTTGCAGACTTCCTGTGCCTGTGCGGTTGTTGCTGTCTTGCCGGTTCCGATTGCCCAGATCGGCTCATATGCGATTACCATGGAAGCAACCTGCTCTGCGGTAATATCCTTTAAGTCCGATTTGATCTGAAGACGGATCCAGTCAAGAGTAACGCCCATCTCTCTCTGCTCTAATGTCTCTCCGCAGCAGAGGATCGGGGTCAGATTGTGCTCGAATGCTTTCTTAACTTTCTTGTTCAGCATGCAGTCGCACTCTTTGAAGTAGTCACGTCTCTCGGAATGACCGATGATAACATACTTCACGCCTGCGTCTACCAGCATCTCCGGAGAGATCTCTCCTGTGTAGGCACCTTTCTCCTCGTAGTACATATTCTCTGCACCGACTGCAACGTTGGTGCCTTTGACTGCCTCTACAACCGGTACGATATCGATTGCCGGAACACAGTATACAACCTCAACATCATCGCTTACTACGAGCGGCTTTAACTCTTCTACTAACTTTACTGCCTGGCTTGGAGTCATGTTCATCTTCCAGTTGCCGGCTACAATTTTCTTTCTTGCCATTTTAAAATCCTCTTTCCCTTAAGAATGATCCCATTTATGTATCTGCTGCCATGACGTTTTGTACCGTCACGACAGCAGGTTTTTGTTATTTATTTGTCGTCTGCTGCTACAACACCCGGAAGTTCCTTACCCTCTAAGAACTCTAAGGATGCGCCGCCGCCTGTGGAAATATGGCTCATCTTGTCTGCAAAACCAAGCTGGTTTACTGCTGCTGCGGAATCGCCGCCGCCGATGATTGTGGTAGCATCTGTCTCAGCAAGTGCCTTTGCTACAGCGATCGTACCTTTTGCAAGTGTCGGGTTCTCGAATACACCCATCGGTCCGTTCCATACAACGGTCTTTGCTGTCTTAACAGCCTCTGCATATAACTCAGCCGTCTTCGGTCCGATATCACAGCCCTCTCTGTCAGCCGGCATATTCTTAACGTCGCAAACCTCAACCTCAACCGGAGCGTCGATCGGGTTCGGGAAATCAGCGATAGTCACTGCATCTACCGGAAGTAACAGCTTCTTGCCAAGCTTCTCAGCCTTTGCCATCATCTCCTTGCAGTAGTCGATCTTGCTGTCGTCCACTAAGGATTTACCGATCTCGTAACCCTGTGCCTTTAAGAAGGTGTAAGCCATACCGCCACCGATGATCAAGGTATCGCACTTCTCAAGCAGGTTGGAGATAACATTTAACTTGTCTGCAACTTTTGCGCCGCCAAGGATTGCAACAAACGGTCTTACCGGATTCTCAACTGCATTGCCAAGGAATGCAATCTCTTTCTCCATCAGGTAGCCGACAACGTTGGAGCCGCCCTTTGCACTGATGAACTTTGTCACGCCTGCTACGGAAGCATGTGCTCTGTGGGAAGAACCGAATGCGTCGCATACATAATCATCTGCAAGATCTGCTAACTCTTTGCTGAACTGCTCGCCGTTCTTGGTCTCTTCCTCGCCACGGAAACGTGTATTCTGAAGTAATACAACATCTCCCTCTTTCATAGCCTCTACCGCCTTGGTAGCCGCCTCTCCGGTTACGTTGTAGTCAGATACAAACACAACTTCCTTGCCAAGCTTCTCGGAAAGTCTCTTTGCAACCGGTGCTAAGGACTCGCCCTCGTTTGGTCCGTTCTTTACTTTTCCAAGATGGGAGCAGAGGATGACCTTGCCGCCATCGTTGATCAGCTTCTGGATTGTCGGAAGTGCAGCCACGATACGGGTCTCATCTGTGATCTCGCCATTCTTGAGCGGTACGTTGAAATCGCATCTTACGAGCACTCTCTTGCCTTTTACATTGATATCATCTACGGATTTTTTGTTTAATGACATATGCCATGTCCCCCTTTAATATGCAAAATGTCAAAAAGGGACCCGGTCCATAAAAGACCGGACCCCTTTCTGAGTCTATCACGTGATTGTCCGAGAACAATCTCTTTCTCTCAATTATGCTAACTCGGAGAAGTATTTGATGGTTCTTACCATCTGAGATGTGTAGGAGTTCTCGTTGTCATACCATGAAACAACCTGAACCTCATACTGATCATCAGATACCTGATTTACCATGGTCTGAGTTGCATCGAATAAGGAACCAAATCTCATACCAACGATATCAGAAGATACGATCTCATCCTCGTTGTAACCAAAGGACTCGTTTGCTGCTGCCTTCATAGCTGCGTTGATGTCTTCCTTTGTAACGCCGGCTTTCTTAACAACTGCTGTTAAGATTGTGGTAGAACCTGTCGGGGTCGGTACACGCTGTGCAGAACCGATCAGTTTGCCGTTTAACTCCGGAATAACAAGACCGATTGCCTTTGCAGCACCTGTGCTGTTCGGAACGATGTTGACTGCTGCTGCACGGGATCTTCTTAAGTCACCCTTTCTCTGCGGTCCGTCAAGAGTCATCTGATCTCCTGTATAAGCATGGATGGTTACCATGATACCAGACTGGATCGGAGCGTATTTGTTAAGAGCGTCCGCCATCGGTGCCAAGCAGTTTGTTGTACAGGAAGCTGCAGAAATGATGGTATCAGAAGCCTTTAATGTCTTGTGGTTGGTGTTGTATACGATAGTAGGAAGGTCATTTCCTGCTGGAGCAGAGATAACAACTTTTCTAGCGCCTGCGTTGATATGAGCCTGAGCCTTCTCCTTGGATGTGTAGAAACCGGAGCACTCTAATACAACGTCTACTTTTAACTCTCCCCATGGGCAGTTATTTGCATCCGGGAATGCGTAGATCTTGATCTCCTTGCCGCATACGATGATGGAATCGTCTGTAAAAGATACCTCATCTGCATGCTCGTACTTACCCTGAGATGAGTCATACTTTAACAGGTGTGCTAACATCTTCGGGCTTGTCAGATCGTTGATTGCTACTACTTCATATCCTTCTGCTCCAAACATCTGTCTGAAAGCAAGACGACCGATACGGCCAAAACCATTGATTGCTACTCTTACTGCCATTTTTAATTCCTCCTAGAATTTGTAAATGTAATCGCCGGGCATAAATCCCCTGGAACCGGCAAGCACAAGGTACTTATGCTTATTGGCTCCGTGCTTCCTATATTCTAACCAATTTCCATAGAAAGTTCAAGCCTTTTTCTCCACTTTATTGCCACTTTGTTAAATTTTTCACTATATCATAGGTTTTTTTTCCCTTTTCCGGAAAAATATACAAAATCTGAAAATACACCGGAAAATCTGCTGACGCTGCACGCCCGCTGTGTTATACTTTTTTCTGGTAACCTGTAAACATACCAAAGAGGAGTTTTCTTATGTCAAAACTTATTTTTTTACTGATTTTGTTTGTTTTTGTTCTTATATTATCCGCGACGCCGCTGTTTCGCAAAAGCCGCAGCCAGCGGGAATATGAGAGTTCCGGCATGCAGCTGCTTGCCACTTCCCGCGGCAGGGTCCTGCTGCTCCCTGCCCTAGGCTGTCTCTGCGCGTGTATCGTCACATTTTTTATGGTGCTTATGTATCAGGACATCGGTTTTGAGGCATCGGATATAGGCTCTCTGCTCTCATGCATCGGCGTCACCATCCTGTTAGTTGTCGTCTGCTTTCTCGGCGGTTACGCCATGCAGGCACGTCATGTTCTATATAATGAAGAAATCCTTCTGATCGGGAAACCGTTCCGCCCCTACCAGACCATTCACTGGTATGAAATCTCTGAGATGCGGATCAAAAATCAGGACTTTTTTGATCTGTATGACAGAAACGGCCGCCGCTGCGTCAGCGCAAATGCGAATCTGGAAGGCTACCGGCAATTTTATCAGGCATCGTTACGGTTCACCCGTCCCGAATACACCGCAAAGCAAAAAAGCACCCCGTACGACAATCCGGTGTCTGCGGCATCCGGCTGCGGAACACTGCGCTACCGGACCGGCGAATATTACGCGCTCCTCATCCTCTATGCGGTTGTCATGTTTCTGTTTTTCGGCTTGACCGTTTTTTCCGGGGAAAGCATTTCGGGAACGCTGCAGATCATCCGCGAAGAAAAGCTCTACGGCGCCCTTTTCTTTCCGGTCGCGTTTGTCGGCACCGTTCTGGCACTGTTTTATGTCAGTCTGCAGAAAATCACCTACGACCGCGAAAAAATTGTTATTTCCCGTTTCCCCCGCCGGACACAAACCCTGCTGCGCCGGGATATCCGCCAGCTTGAATGTACCTCCGGCAGTCAGGGGCTCCGGACGCTCACCCTGCACACAGATAACCGCAGATATGTGATCCGCGAGAAACAGTTCCGCGTAGGGTTCCCGGAATTTTTCAACGAACTGATCCATTAAACTCACACAGAAAGGAAGATCACTATGTTATGGGATACACATATGCACAGCCAATATTCCGGTGACAGCGACGCCCCGCAGGAGGACATGATCCGCGCTGCAATCAGGGCAAAGCTCCCCGGCATCTGTTTTACGGATCATCTGGACATCGACTATCCGGACAACCCGGAAGCGTTCCTGTTAGACCTGCCGAACTACACGTCATCCGTTTTCGCCATGCAGGAACAGTACCGGGATCAGATCAGCGTGCGCTACGGCATCGAGCTGGGGCTCCAGCCGCATCTGGCAGCGCTGCATGCCGATATTCTCTCGCAGTATGACTTCGACTTTGTCATCGGTTCCTCCCATGTGGTACACGGCTATGATCCGTATTTTCCGCCATTCTGGAAGACGCACACCGAGGAGGAAGGATACCGCGAATACTTTGATTCCATCCTGGAAAACATCCGGGCATTTGATGACTTTGACGTCTACGGTCACATCGACTATGTCGTGCGCTACGGTCCGACACGCAACGAGAATTATACCTACGCCAGATACAGCGACGTGATCGACGAGATTCTAAGACTTCTGATTGAAAAAGGGAAAGGCATCGAGATCAATACCGGCGGCTTCAAATACGGACTGGGACATCCGAACCCCTGCGAGGAGATCCTCGCGCGCTACCGTGAGCTTGGCGGTGAGATCATCACGGTCGGCGCGGACGCCCATGCCCCGGAACATGTCGGCTTTGCCTTTGAGAAAGTGCCTCAGATTTTAAAGGACGCCGGTTTTATTTACTACACGGTCTTCCGGAAACGCAAGCCGGAATTCATAAAAATTGAGGACTGACCGCCGCATCCGGCGCTCCAGTCCTCATTCTCACTGACATTTTATACGTTGATGTCCTGTTTTTATTTACGCATCTCTTCTGCGGCGCGCTCTATGTAAAAATCAAGCAGTTCATAGATCCAGTCTTTCAGATTGGAAAACACAAATCCCGTACGCCCGGCGCGCTCTGTATTGATGCTGTAGCCGGGCGTCCCATTATATGGCGCCGGATCGCCGGTCTCATCAAGAAACGCCTCTTTTCCGGTGCGTCTGTACACGTAAGTCAGGATCTCCCGCGGCGAGATGGTCCCGCGGCTCGCTCCGTTGACGGCACCCTGGATCTCATCCCCGCCGAGATGCGCCAGAAGGCGCCCCGCATCGTCCACGCTGATAAAGCTCATCTGTGCGTCCATATTATCAATATACATCGGTTTCTGCCGCACCACATGTTCCACATAAAAGTACAGCCGGTCCGTGTAGTCATCCCTGCCGATGACGTAGGGGAATCTCACAAAAGCCGCATTTTTCATCGGATACTGCTGCACGAGCGCACATTCCGCACTTTTCTTCAATACGTCATACGATCCGCTGTAATCCGTATACCAGACCAGTCTGTCATGTTCCGGCTCATAGTCCGTCTCCACGGTCTGAAAATGCAGATCATACACGGATGCCGAGGACACCATCACATACCTTCTGCAGGGCACCGCCTCCAGCACGGTGCGCACATCCCCCGCACAGTAAGCCAGATCGTCGTAGAAAACGTCATAATATTTATGGGCAAACACCTGCTCCATCTGCCGGACATCCGTCCGGTCGACGATCAGACGTCTGACTCTGTCTCCAAAATCATCCGGCGTCCGGCCGCGTGTTGCGATCGTCACCTCATGTCCCCGGTGCAAAAGTTCCCACACCAGATGTTTTCCGAAAAATCCCGTTCCGCCCAGCACTAAAATATTCATACGTTTCTCCATCTTTCTTCTTCCCGTTTTCCGTTCCCTTTCACACTATTATACTCATTTTGCGTTGTTTTATCAACAATCCCCCAAGAACCGAACAGCAAAAGACCCCGCAGAAAGGTTTTTCTCCTCGCTGCAGGGTCTCTTTTACTTCCCGTTATTTTTTCTTTTACTTAAAATATTCCACGCCGGACTCAAACAGTCTCAAATCCTGCTCACCGTAAATATTCATCGCCACACTCCGGTCACGACGCTCCGAATGTGCCATCTTGCCGAGCACTCTTCCGTCCGGGCTTGTGATTCCCTCGATTGCCATGTAGGAGCCGTTGACATTCCACTCTTCATCCATGGTCGGAACACCCGCCTCGTTGACATACTGTGTTGCCACCTGACCGTTTGCAAACAGCTTCTCCAGCCATTCCTTCGGAGCGACAAAACGTCCCTCGCCGTGGGAAGCCGGATTGCAATATACCTCGCCGGTCTTTGCCTGTGCCAGCCACGGGGACTTGTTCGTCACAACCTTCGTGTATACCATCTTGCTGATATGACGGCCGATCGTATTGTAGGTTAATGTCGGCGAATCTGCAGTCTGCGGACGGATCTCACCATACGGTACCAGTCCCAACTTAATCAGTGCCTGGAAACCGTTGCAGATGCCGAGTGCCAGTCCGTCACGCTCGTTTAAAAGCTTCATGACCGCCTCTGTCATCTTCGCATTGCGGAACGCCGTCGCAAAGAACTTCGCGGAGCCCTCCGGCTCATCTCCCGCGGAAAATCCGCCCGGAAACATGATAATCTGTGCCTGATCGATCGCCTTTGTGAACTCCTCAACCGAATCGCGGATGTCCTCTGCATTCAGGTTCTTGAATACCTTTACGATCGTGTCCGCACCTGCGCGCTCAAATGCTCTCGCACTGTCGTACTCGCAGTTCGTTCCCGGAAATACCGGTATAAACACGGTCGGTTTTGCCACCTTGTGTTTGCAGACATAGATACTGTCTGCCTGATAGATGCCGGTGTCAAGTTCGTCCTTATTATCTGTCACGCGGGTCGGGAATACTTTCTCCAGCGTGCCGCTCCATGCCGCGATCGCCTCGTTAAGTGCAAGCTTCATGCCGCCGTAGCAGAAGCTCTGTTCCTCATTTACCCAGCCGACAAGCTCCTCATTTCCGGAAAGTCCCGCTGCCTTTAATGCCTCCCTGACAATGCCGACCTTCTCCACCGGAACTTCCGCCACGATATTACCAAATCCCGGTGCAAACAGTGTCTCTTCCGACACTTCCTTCTCAATCGTCACACCAAGCTTATTGCCAAATGCCATCTTGCTGACTGCCGCCGCAAGTCCTTTTCCATCCAGCGCATATGCGGATACGACCGCACCCTTTCCGATCAGCTCATGCAGCACCGCATAGAGCTTCATTACCTGCGCATAGACCGGAAGATCATAAGAATCCTTCTCGATGGAGAAAAGTACCAGCTGATTTCCCACTGCCTTAAGCTCCGGCGTGATGATGTCGCCCTCTTTTGCCACATCCACGGCAAAGGATACCAGTGTCGGCGGTACGTCGATCTCGTTGAAGCTTCCGGACATAGAATCCTTTCCTCCGATGGACGGCAGCCCGAAGCCGATCTGTGCATTGTATGCGCCGAGCAGTGCGGCAAACGGCTGGCTCCAGCGCTTCGGCTCCTCGCTCATTCTGCGGAAATACTCCTGGAAGGTAAAGCGCACCTTGCTGTAATCGCCGCCGGCAGCCACGATTCTCGACAGAGACTCAAGCACTGCATAGACCGCACCGTGATATGGGCTCCAGGAAGACAGATACGGATCGAAACCGTACGCCATCATCGTGACCGCATCGGATTTGCCGGTCATCACCGGAATCTTTGCCACCATGGACTGTGTCTCGGTCAGCTGATATTTCCCGCCGAACGGCATGTATACGCTTCCCGCTCCGATGGAACCGTCGAACATCTCCACCAGTCCCTTCTGGGAGCATACATTTAAATCGGCAAGTTCTGCGAGCCATGCTTTCTTCATATCGCCTACTGCTAACGCCTCGGAAACCGCCGGTGTATCGATCTTATTCAGATAATTTTCCTTCGGGTCCGGCATATCCACTGCCACATTGGTCTCCTGATGTGCACCGTTGGTATCCAGGAATGCACGGGATAAGTTTACGACTTCCTTTCCTCTCCACGTGAGCACCAGTCTCGGCTCCTCGGTCACAACCGCAACCTCGACAGCTTCCAGATTCTCCTCCTTCGCAAATGCAAGAAACTTCTGTACATCCTCCGGTGCCACTACAACCGCCATACGTTCCTGGGACTCTGAGATTGCAAGTTCGGTTCCATCAAGTCCCGCATATTTCTTCGGCACCTTATCCAGCTGCACGCGCAGTCCGTCTGCCAGCTCTCCGATGGCAACCGATACACCGCCCGCACCAAAGTCATTACACTTCTTGATGATATGCGCCACTTCCTCGCGGCGGAATAATCTCTGGATCTTGCGCTCTGTCGGCGGATTACCCTTCTGCACCTCTGCGCCGCAGACTGCAGTGGACTCTGTATTATGTGCCTTGGAAGATCCTGTCGCACCGCCGATGCCGTCACGACCGGTACGACCGCCAAGCAGAATGATGATGTCTCCCGGATCGGAGGTCAGTCTCTGCACCGCACGTCTCGGAGCCGCACCGAGCACTGCACCGATCTCCATGCGCTTCGCCACATAATTCGGATGGTATACCTCCTTGACATAACCGGTTGCCAGACCGATCTGGTTACCATAAGAACTGTAGCCGTGTGCCGCCTCGCGCACCAGCTTCTTCTGCGGAAGCTTGCCCGGGATCGTGTCTTTCACGGAAACCGTCGGATCTGCCGCACCGGTCACACGCATTGCCTGATAGACATAGGTACGTCCGGAAAGCGGGTCACGGATCGCGCCGCCCAGACAGGTTGCAGCACCACCGAACGGCTCAATCTCTGTCGGGTGGTTATGTGTCTCGTTCTTAAAGTTTACAAGCCACTCCTCGGTCACGCCGTCCACCTCGATCGGAACGACAATCGAGCAGGCATTGATCTCATCGGATTCCTCCTGATCCATCAGCTTGCCCTCTTTTTTGAGGCGCTTCATCGCCATTAAGGCAATGTCCATCAGGCACACGAATTTGTCTGAACGTCCTGCGTAAAGATTCTTATGGGTGGCGAGGTAATCCTGATAGGTCTCCTCCATCGGCGCACGGTAATAGCCGTCGTCAAAACTTACGTCCTTAAGTTCTGTGGAAAACGTCGTATGACGGCAGTGATCGGACCAGTAGGTGTCCAATACGCGGATCTCCGTCATGGACGGGTCGCGCTTCTCCTCATTCTTAAAATAATTCTGAATATGTAAAAAGTCCTTGAAAGTCATCGCCAGACCGAGGGAATCATAAAGTTCCTTCAGTTCTGCCTCAGGCATCGCAGAAAATCCGTCGAAAATCTTTACATCCTCTGGCTCCGGGAATGTCTGCACCAGCGTCTGCGGCTTCTCAAGACCGGTCTCTCTGGAGTCAACCGGGTTGATGCAGTGCTTTTTGATTGCCTCAAACTCTGCATCACTGATCTCTCCCTCGATCACATAGGTCACAGCCGTGCGGATCAGCGGCTCCTCGTTCTCATTTAACAGCTTCACACACTGCTCGGCAGAATCCGCTCTCTGGTCAAACTGTCCCGGCAGGAATTCTACGGAAAAAGTTCTCGCGCCATTTAACTCAAAATTTTCCTCGTACACATCGTCCACCGGCGGCTCGGAAAAAACGGTAACCAGAGCCTTGCGGTAGGTTTCCTCCGATACATGCTCCATATCGTAACGGATCAGCTCACGCACTCCCTTCACGTCACTGATACCGAGATAATTTCTGATCTCTGCTTCCAGCTCTCTTGCTCTGACAGCAAATGCCGGTTTTTTCTCCACATATACGCGTCTTACGTTGCTCATATTTTCCCTCCATCTGCGCACGCCATCGGCGAAACTACTGATCGTTTGTATTTCTATCTTATCCTACTTTCTATATGAAGTATAGCATATGCGAACAAATAAGCATAATTAATATATTTAATCTCTTCTATTATTATGGTTAATATATCACATAAGATTTATTTGACAGTTTTATAAGCAGGTCTTATAATTATAGTTAACACGCTACAGAACGGTTCGGAGCAGCGCTCCGACAGAAACGAGGAACCATGGATATCAATTACGAATTGTATAAAGTTTTCTATTATGTTGCAACCTCCCTCAGCTTTTCCGAGGCGAGCAAGCAGCTCTATATCTCCCAATCCGCCGTCAGCCAGTCAATCAAGACGCTGGAGAAAAAGCTGGAGCAGCCGCTTTTTATCCGGAGTACCAAAAAAGTACAGCTGACTCCGGCAGGAAAGATTCTGCTCAAGCATATTGAACCTGCCATGAATTTAATCCGGCGCGGTGAGAGCCAGCTGTTAGATTCCGGCAGCCTCGGTCTGGGGCAGCTCCACATCGGCGCGAGCGACACCATCTGCCGCTATTTTCTCGTGCCGTATTTAAAGCAGTTCCACAAGAAGTTCCCGAATGTCCCGATCAAGGTGACAAACTCAACCTCCCTCAGCTGTGTGGAGCTGTTGGAACAGGGAAAAGTCGATCTGATTGTGACCAATTTTCCCAACTCTAATTTAAACCAGTCCTACATCCGCAAGACCGTGTGCAGCTTTCACGACGTCTTTATCGCCAACCCTGCTTATTATAATCTGAAGCAGCAGGAGATTGCCTTAGAGGATCTGCAACAGTACCCGATCCTGATGCTCGACCGCAAGAGCACCACCAGCGAATTTCTGCATAACCTCTTTCTGCAGCACCAGCTTGAACTGATGCCGCAGATCGAGCTGAGCAGCAACGATCTTCTGATTGATCTGGCACGCATCGGCCTGGGAATCGCGTTTATTCCGGACTACTGCCTAAACCGTGAGTCCAGAGAGCTCTTTATCGTAAAGATCAGGGAAAAGCTCCCGGCGCGCCAGATGGTCGCCGCAGTCAACCCGACGCTTCCAATTGCGCAGTCTACGGAAGAATTCTTAAAGCTCCTGCCGTCTCTCCCAGAACTCGGCTAACATCTGTTCTACTTCATTTACGTTACATATCCGGCGCTGTTCCCATTCCCTTGGGAACAGCCCTCTGTAATCACTCTTTAAAAACCGCTCGTCCAGCAGTTCAATCACTCCCACATCTTCTGTCGTCCGTATCACGCGTCCGGCCGCCTGCAATACCTTGTTCATTCCCGGAAAGCGGTACGCATAATCAAAGCCTGCCCCCGCTCTCTCATCATAATAATGCATTAAAATCTCGCGTTCATTGCTGATCTGCGGCAGTCCTGTTCCCACGATCACCGCCCCGATGAGCTGTTCTTTTTTCAGATCAATCCCCTCTCCGAAAATACCTCCGAGCACACAGAATGCCACCAGTGAACCGCCGCGCCGTTTCGATGTCTCACCGGAAAATGCCTGTAAGAAAGCCTCGCGCTCCGCCTCACGCATCCCGGTCTGTTGCATCATGCACCAGAGACGCGGCTCTGCATTTCCGGAATTTTCCGCATCATTGGGATGCTCCGCAATCTCTGCATCTTCGGGATGCTCCGCAATCTCTGCATCTTCGGGATGCTCCACAATCTCTGCATTCTCTGCTCCTTCCGGAAAATACTCCTGCGGACGCATTTCATCCGTCTCCCCGCCCTCTAAAAACACATCGTAGACTTCCTGCATCATCCGGTAGGACGGAAAGAACACCATATAGTTTCCCTGCTTCGCGCGCGCTGTTTTTTCTATATATAATGCAATCCGCTCATACTCTGCCCTGCCACGCCTCGTGTACTTGCTGCTGACGTCATTTCCAAACAGCAGCAGGCGCTGTTCCTCGGAAAACGCCGTCTGCGCGTAGACCGCATAATTATCCCTGCGGGTGGACAGCAGGCTTTTATAATACTGGATCGGAAGCAGTGTCGCCGAGAAAAAGATCGTCGCATTTCCCTTGTCTATGCGCTCCTGCAGATTGAGGGAGGGATCCACACAGTAAAACTTCAGCTTGAAGCGCCCGTCCTCCTCATGCTCAGAATACACGACATAATGCTCGTCCACCAGCTCGTAGATATTCATGAAATTGCGCAGGTTTAAGTAAAATTCGTTCACTTCCCTGCGTTCCGGGAAATCGGGACTTTTCTGCAAATACTCATCGAGATCTCCCGCAAGGCGCGTCAGTGCAAAGATCAGCGTACCGATATTTTCATATACGACATAGTTTTCGCACTCACGCTTGTACCCAAGGAGAATTCGGTTGCATTTTTCCAGATGCCGGATCACACGTTCCGCACGTCTGTCATGCTTTTCCTGATAGGGTTTCAACAGCTTTTTAGCTGCCAGAAAATCCTCCTTATAGATCGATGCGCTGTACATTTCCCGGCTCCGCTCCACAAGATTGTGCGCCTCATCCACCAGAAAAATGTAGTCCCCGCGCGTTCCTTCCGCAAAAAAACGCTTCAGATAAACATTCGGGTCAAAGACATAATTGTAATCCCCTATGATATCATCCGCCCAGGTTGCCGTATCCAGCGACATCTCAAACGGGCAGACCCGGTACTCCCGCGCCTGCTCTAAGATCACTTCCCTGGTAAAAACATCCTCCTTCTGCAACAGATTGTACACCGCATCGTTCACGCGGTCGTAGTGTCCTTTCGCATAGGGACAGTGTACAGGATTGCAGTCCATCTCCTCGCACAGGCACAGCTTTTCCTTCGCCGTCAGCCAGATGATCTTCGCCTGATACCCCCTGGTGCGCAAAAGTTCAAATGCTTCCTTTGCCACCGTGCCCGTGATCGTCTTCGCCGTCAGATAAAAAATCTTGTCCCCGAGTCCCTCGCCGACCGCCTTTACCGCCGGAAAGACCGTCGAAATGGTCTTACCGACGCCTGTGGGTGCCTGGATAAACAGATTCTTCCGGCGCGCAATCGTGCGGTATACGTCCGACGCCAGTTCTTTCTGTCCTTTCCGGTATGCATAGGGAAACTCCAGCTTTTTGATGGAAGCCTGCCGCAGATTCTGCCAGGTGAACTGAAAATCCGCCCACTTTTTGTATTCATCGGTCAGCTGGGTGAACCACTCCGCCAGCTCCGCAAACGAAAATGTTTCCCGGAAGTATTTCAGATTCCCCAGAAACGCCGTCTTTGTCAGTTCGATTGTATCCAGATTGCAGTAGGTCAGCTGCACGGAGATCTCCGCAAGATCATGCTGCAAGGCATAGATATAGGCATAACACATCGCCTGCGCGCGATGCACGCCCACGGGTTCATCCAGCGCATCCAGATTCATGTAGATCCCCTTGATCTCATCAATCGTCACATGCATGTCTTCCTCCACCGTAAGATGGTTGAAGTTATCCGAAAAATCAGGCTGTCTCTCCCCGTCGCACGTAATCTCGATTCCGTCCGCCCGTCCCTCGATGGCAAGCGTGTAATCTCCCTCGCTAAGTTCGATCTTAAGCGGCACCTCCGCATGGTAATTCGCGCCTTTGCTCTTCTGAATGCGCTTATGGATACGGCTGCCCTCCCACATGGCCTCCGGGGACGCAGTTCTCCCGTGGCGGTTATCAATGTCTCCCTCCCGCAGAATGAACTCCACCAGATTCCGCACCGAGATCTTTATGATTTTCTTTTCGTCTTTTTCCTGTTGTGCATCCATACGGCAGCGCTCCCTACTTTCCGGTTTCTTATCATACAGTGTAACACAAAAACAGGGCTGCTGCACGAAGAGGTTTCTCTCCGGCAGCAGCCCTGTCTCCGTCTGTCTGACTAGCAGACTGCATATTTCTGTACCGTATTCTCAAACCCGGTGTTCTGTCCGCCGTATTTTACGGTCAGATCCTTGCTGAGTCCAAGATACAGCATTCCGAGCAGTGATTTTGCATCAATCACAGCTCTGTTATAACAAACATCGATATCAAAATCACATTTTCCGGCAGCTCTCACAAACTCCTTTACTTCCTCCGTGTCAGACAATCTGATTTTTCTCTCTATCATATTATTCATCCTTTCCTACTATAAACCAAACGTGTTTCTCTGATTTCCGCGCAATTATTGCATAATTTTTATTCTTTGTCAAATTTGACGCAACCGGTAAACCACTTGAAAGTACGGGCAATCTGCTCATTTCTGCGCCCGATTTTTGCCGTTTTTTGCAATCTCTTTTTGCGATTTTCTCTCAAAAAGCAAACTGCATAATTATTCTTGTGCACACTTTCTCATTTCCTGCAAAGGTACGTTTCGTTTTTGTAATATTTTCACATATTTTTTCCCCAGAGAAAACTATTTTTCATCTCTCAGTTTCCTAAGATTCTGCTTGAGAGCCTCCACGGCGCGGTCGATCTCTTTCCTTGTCGTCTCTCCCGACAACGTCATGCGCACAGTACCCGCTGCATATTCGTCCGGCACACCCAATGCCCCGATTACATAGGAGACCCGCTCCTCACCGGTGTTGCAGGCAGAACCGCCCGAGGCGCAGATTCCATCCTCATACAGCAGAATGAGGAGCGATGCACCGTCCACGCCGGAAAAGCTCACATTCACATTTCCTGGCAGGCGGTTCGTGGGATGTCCGTTCAGGCGGACCCCCTTGATCTCATGCATGATCTTTTCAATCAGATAATTGCGCAGCATCATCTCCCTGCGGATTCTTCTGCGCATATTGCAGAATGCCAGTTCCACCGCTTTCCCCATCCCGACGATCCCCGGCACATTCTCCGTTCCCGCGCGTTTTCCACGCTCCTGGCTGCCGCCGTGGATAAAGGAAGGCATCGTAACCCCGTCTCTTACATACAAAAATCCCACGCCTTTCGGTCCGTGAAATTTGTGGGCGCTCGCACTCAGCAGATCGATGTGATACTGCTGCATCGAGATCGGGATCTGGGCATACGCCTGCACCGCATCCGTATGAAACAGAATCTGATGGTCTCTTGCAAACCTTCCGATCTGCATGACCGGTTCGATCGTTCCGACCTCATTGTTTCCAAACATGACCGAGATCAGGATCGTATCCTCCCGGACGGCATGCTCTAACTGTTCCAGCGAGATCATTCCGTTTTGATCGACGTCCAGATAAGTCACCTCGTAGCCCTGCTCCTCAAGATAATGGCAGGAGTTTAAGACCGCGTGATGTTCAATCCTGCTGGTGATGATATGACGACCGTATTTTCCATACGCCTCCGCCACCCCCTTGATGGCCCAGTTGTCTGCCTCCGATCCCCCCGATGTAAAATAGATTTCCGACGGTCTGGCATCCAGTGATGCTGCAATCACCTCTCTCGCATGGGCAATCGCCGCCTGCGCTTCCTCCCCGTAACCGTAAGTCGTTGATGCATTGCCAAACTTTTCCACCAGATAAGGCTGCATAGCGGCTTCGGCCTCCTCCGCCATCCGCGTCGTTGCAGCATTATCCAGATAGACCACACCTGCTTTATATTCCTGATCGCACATTTTCCCCCCACACCTTACATATAATAAAAAGATTCCAATTCCCGGAGACACACTTGCCAGACATTCATTTTCCCAGGAATTCCGTTTCTGGAAATTCTCTGAAAAATTCCCTGATCACCGGCACACTGCTGCTCACACTCGCCGGTGTGCTCACACGGATTATCGGCTTCTTCTATAGAATATTCCTCTCAAGGCTGATTGGTGCAGAAGGTCTTGGGATCTACCAGCTGCTGTCCCCGGTGATGGCGCTCGGTTTCGCCGTCACCGCCGCCGGAATTCAGACTGCGATCTCACGCTTCGTCTCCTCCGAGCTTGCGCAGAACAATCCCGCGGGTGCGAGGCTCTATTTTCGGATCGGCCTGCTGCTGTCGCTGTTTTTATCTGCCGCGACCGGCTTTGTAATCTGGAAATACGCAGACTTTATCGGTGTTTCCATGCTCGGGGATGTGCGGTGCATCCCGCTCCTTAAGATCATCTCCCTCTCCTTTGTCCCTTGCTGTATCCACGCCTGCATCAACGGCTGCTACTATGGACAGAAAAAGACGGGTGTCCCCGCTCTCACACAGCTCACAGAACAGATCGCCCGCGTCGGCACGGTCTGGCTGCTCTATCAGATCCATATGCGGGAGCAGACCGCCGTTCCGCTCTCCGTCACAATGTGGGGCGCTGTGATGGGCGAAGTGGCAAGCACGCTCGTCTCCGTCAGCGTCGCAAAACTTCCGGAGGGAACGGACACGGCGCTTTCCGTGAAATGCGGCACGCGCAATCTCCTTGCCATGGCGGTTCCGCTCACGGCAAACCGGGTTGTTTTAACACTCTTTTCCAGTTTTGAAAATATCATGATTCCCAGCCGCCTGCGCCTGTTCGGTTACACGGCTTCCGAGGCGCTTGGCGTCTACGGCATCTTAACCGGCATGGCGATGTCCGTCATCATGTTTCCGTCCGTCATCACCAACTCCGTTTCGGTGCTTCTTATGCCCGCCATCTCAGAAGCCAAAGCCGGCGGAAACGATGCGCTCATACGGCGCGCGGTCTTAAAAACCATCCGGGTCTGTCTTCTGTGGGGCTTTTTCTGTACAGCAGGTTTTCTTGCTACCGGCCACTTTATCGGGAATGTGCTCTTTGGGAACGCGCTCGCCGGAACATTTATACGGACGCTCGGCTGGATCTGTCCTTTCCTGTACCTCGGCGTGACGCTGAGCAGTATTCTGCACGGGCTCGGCTACCCGGGCATCACTTTCGTGCTGAATCTGATTGCCTGCGGCATCCGCATCCTCTTTGTGCTGTTTGCCCTCCCCGTCTACGGCATCCGCGGCTATCTGTGCGGACTTCTCATCAGTCAGGCCGTCATGGCTCTCCTTGCCATCGGAATTCTGCTGCGCCAGACACATTTTAATGCCTGACCACGCGCTGCTACTCGTAATCGCGCAATTGGAGGCATCAACCTGCTCGAACGCCACCTGATAACCGTTTAAAATGGTCGTCTCCAGGTCTCCCGCATCCAGTTTTTCCGCAACACTCTGCATCAGTGGATCGGAAGCTGCGCTCTCCAATGTGCTTCCCACCAGCGCACTGCTCCGGTGGCTTAAAATCGTGTTATCGCTGGTATCCACCAGAAAGCCTGCCGCATCTTCCATCTCCGCCAAATACTGCCAGAATCATTCACAAAGTATGTAGGTTAAAATTGTTGCATCTGTATATAATGGCAAGCTGACAAACAGCCTTGCAATATAATTACATCAGTGGTATAGTTATTTTATCACTACAGATTTATTCCTAAAAGCTGTTGACTTTGCTTACTGTTTGGATATAATAATATTGTACCTATTTGTGTGGTACAGTATTTTGAGAGTATATCCCTAGCAGTAATCCTCCCAACATATGGGAAGCGATGAGCCTAGGGATATTTTTTTACCAAGGAGATTTTATGATAAAAACAGCTATTCTTGTTGACGGCGCTTTCTATAGAAAACGTGCCTACACATTATTCGGAGACATAAGCCCTGCCGAGAGAGCAAAAGAACTTTCGGCATACTGCCACCGTCATATAAAAGACGAGAAAGAAGGTGCATGCCTCTATAGAGTATTTTATTATGATTGTCCCCCTATGAACAAACAAGTATATCATCCCTTGCTAAAGCGGGCCATCAACCTCGGTCAATCGGAGGATTATGTATGGGCAAACGATTTTTTTAAAGAATTAAAGCATCAACGCAAGTTTGCACTCAGACTGGGCCGACTCGCCGAGGAACAGGCTCACTTCAACATAAAACCCGATGTGATGAAAAAAATATTATCCGGTGTAAAAACTATAGATGAATTAGAAGAAAAGGATTTTTCATTATCAGTTACCCAGAAGGGTGTCGACATGAGAATTGGCGTAGATATCTCTTCACTTTCCTTCAAAAAGCAGGTTGACAGAATCATTTTAATTTCTGGGGACAGTGACTTTGTACCAGCCGCCAAGAATGCCCGACGAGAGGGTATTGATTTCATTTTAGACCCAATGCGTTCACCAATACGAGACGATTTATACGAACACATTGACGGAATAAGAACAAAAGCTCCTAAATTAGAAAAACAAAACGTTACATAAAGAAAGCCCCCGGAACTTGATATTTCCGGGGGTTGTGCTTCTCATCTTGAACCGAAGTCCGTTTTCAATTATACTCTGGCTAATTTTAAATCATTGATTTTACTGAGAAAACGTAACTTTTTGTTACCAATGCGTTGCCAATTACTTTTTGTGAATTATTGCTAATCTGCTTTTTTACTGCATTTCATTGCTCTTAGAATATAGCATACCGTGTTTAAGTATCACATATTATTAAGCCGGCAGGATTTCTCCTGCCGGTCATACTCTTACAGTGCTTCCAGTCCTGCTTTCCAACTCATCGGTCCGACAGTTCCATCCACCGTCAGCCCGTGGCTCTCCTGCCAGTCCCTGGTTGTCGATTCCGTGCCACTACCAAATTTTCCATCCGGCGTCACACCGATGATGATCTGCCATACCTTTACCGCGTTGCCTTTGCTACCCTTTTTGATCGTCTTCATGTTGTAATCCTCCGTATTCGTTGAAGTGGTCGTTGTACCGGTACAACTTACCGCCTTGTTAAATAATGCCTGTTCTGCCTTTCTACGCCGCGTCAGCCCTGCCAGCACCTTTCCAGCCGCTTTGTTGTAACTTGGCATTGCCCGTGCGATCTGCGCCGCTGTTCTGCCCTTGCAAAGCTTCCGGAGATTTCCGGCGCCCAAGTTAAAGGCAAAGCTGACCAGCGCATCAAACTGATTCTGGTTGAGCTGCTCCGTGATCGGAACGTATGCGGGATTGTTGACGTATCCCTCAAACTTTGCAATGTCCTGCTGCAGATATGCGTCCGCCCGCGCCTGTGTGATCGTCATGCCACTATGTACGCCCGCCGTGTGACCGTACCCGATGGTCCATACACCGGCGGCGCACCGGTATGCTGCCAGTCTGCATCCCTCGTACTGCTTGATAAGGGCAAGTCCTGCCTGTCCAATTCTTTTGTTCGCCATAAATTATCCCTCCACTTCCGGAATTCCTGCAACAGACGTGAGCAGCGACACAACACCCGCCACAATCGCGGATGATACTACCATCTTCCAATCTACTGCCGAGATTACTGCTCCGGTACCGATTACTGCAACCGCAGTCTGTGCCATCGTCTTAAGCGCCCTGATGCCCGCGGCTTTCGCCCATTTCTGCGTGTCTACTGATACTCTGAGTACACAATTTTTCAACATACTACTTTCCCTCCTCTAAGTCCGCAATGCGGTGATTGATAACTTTTACCTGCTCCTCGATGACCGGCACCCGCTGTGCAAAGTTGTTGTGCATCCTTACCTCTCTGGTAAGCTCGTCCAACTTGCAGTCCGTAACCGCCTGCGCCATCTCAAGTTTGTGATCCGTCTTTTTCTGACCACTGCTGACCGTCATTACCGTACCGATCAGCGTCAGTCCGCCTGTAATAAGTGCTGTGATGATTGATTCCATATCGTTCCCTCTCTTTCCTTATAATAAGTATAAAACACTGCTTATGCAGGTTTGTGCCAACTATAAAATCTGTGATGCAAGATTATTGATCTGTTCCTGCTGCGCATCAATCTGTGCCTGCTGGATCTGTACCATCTTTATGAGATGTGGCACCAGCTTGGAATAATCAATACCAATGCCCTGAATAGCTGCGGCATCATCGTCAGCGCAGTCAACATCTCCATTGACACAAGACGGGATTATTTTTGCCATATCCTCCGCGATGCAACCGAAACATCCATCCGGCATATCGGGGTTGATGTAGTCATACGATTTAACCTCTACGTGCAATAACTTCTTGGCTTCCTCATCAGTCATATCCTCGATATTTTTCTTGACGCGTCTGGATGAGGACTGTGTAAAAGCGGATGCATAGATCGGCGCTCGGGCACTGTTATTGCCGTTGGAAACATAAAACGCGCCGTTTGTGGCAAGGTACATATCACCGCCATCATTTTGTACCAAAAGCCGACCGTACATGTTGCTTCCGGCTCCAACCAAGGCGATACCTGTTAATTGAGATGACATACTTTTAAATGCTACGCATCCCGCCGCATTAAAATCACCGATATAGCAATCATCACCAACGGGATTCCACGTACTGTTGGCAAATCCAACCGCTCTGGCAAATCCAATCGGCCCAGTAAATGTGCCGCCAGTTACAGGCATCTTCGTGTTATCTCGAGCCGATCCGTTTGCCAGCAGTCTTCCTTGATTAGCGGATAAACTGTCTGTGGTGGAACTGGATGCCAAATTGTCCTGCACCGGGCGCCATGTATTCGCCGGTATTGTCGGTTTATTGCTTAAATCATCATAGCTACCTGAAAAAGCCACTGGCTTAAGATCAGACAGCCACTTTGCAATCTTACTAAATAGCGCAGACAACTTCTCGCCAGTGGTTATGTTGGCGCGCTCCGCCGCCGCCGAAAAAATCACCGTCGTAGCCGAAGCATCCCCCTCCCCGGCTACTGCCCCAACATCCGCCGCCGACAGACTTACATTCCCACGGCGGTAGGCTGCCTCCTTTGCACCCTTGACCCCCGTCACCGGAGTACCCGCCAGAACATCCCACTTGCCGTCTGATGTCTTGTAAATATTTGCACCGGCAGGAATTACATTCCCGGATCCCTCTTTAAAATCATCTGTGGTCGTAAATTCGTCTGAAATATTAAACATCCAGCCTGCATTGACATCCGCAAGCGCCGGAAGATCTGCAAAAGCACATGTGCCATGCGGCTGCAATCCACCTTTTAGTCCCTCTGATACGTCTTTTGCCTGCTGATAATAATATTTAGCATTATCAGAGTCTTCGCCCTCCCGGCTGCCGGTACCGCCAACGGCATAGCTTTCCGCCTTGGTTGCGCTTGCCGCCGCATCTGCCCGGCTTGTTTCTGCCTTTGCCGCTTCCACCTTAATCTTGGCAAGATAATTTGGCTCCAAGTGCTTTTCCTCGATGCTTCCCTCTTTTACAACGGCTGATACCTTGCCGTCCGTACCGATGGTAAAAGCCACTGTATCAGTGTCCAAAAACTCATACTGCGTAATCAGCGCCGACAAATCTATGTACTGCTTCGTGCCATCGATCAGAGTAAGCATGATCTGCTCCGTGGTCGGGTCATAGTCAAAGTTGACGGCGATTTTCTCCATCTGCGTGTCGATCGTAACCTTTGAACCATTCTTTTTTGTGATCGTGATGATTCCGGTCAACTCCTCAAAGGTCACATCCGACACAAGAGTTGCCACCTCTGTTTTCGTGGCTTTTGTGGTATCCAGAGTAATCACACGGTCGTCAAGTATGTCTGTCGCACTGTCCAGTCTGTTAAGATTTACCTTATTTATAGGTGTTGCATCGCTCGGGTAATTTTCCCAGTTAATACGGCTATACGCTTTGTTCATACTTTTCCATCCTCTCTTTCAACTGCTCTATCTCTTCGTGTTGTAACTGCACCGCAGCAATCAGATCAGCGATCAGTTCTGTTTTGTCAAGTGCATAATAGGTATTGCCATCCGGATCTGGATTTTCGGAACAGATTGCCCAGTCTTCATCTCCAATCGCCGCCAGCACTTCCTGTGCAATCAGACCGTGCCGGTAATGCCCGTCCTGGTCATAGTTATAAACAAATCTGCAAGGACGTAAGGACTGTATAAGCGCGGTGCTCTTTTCTCTGTCAAGGGATTCTATCCCGTGCTTTAGTCGCTTGTCAGAATAAGATTCCCATCCATAGGACGATATTCCTTTTCCGCTTGAGAGCATTTGTGCTATGGTGTTTGCCGACGTGTCACGCACCGCCACAGCAGAGTAACTTGCCGTGAGTTCTCTCGTATCTGCTGCTGACTTCAAACCATCCGTTCCTATCTGCACGAGTGTTCCTTCCCGTTTCAGTTCAACCAAGTTGTCCGTACTCTCTGTCGCGTCAATATGCACATACCCACCGGTCATCTCCACAGATCCCCTGAGTTCCAACAAATCAGCTCTAATCTTTAATCCCTCTGCTGACTGGTTAATTTCCGAAACGACACTGTCCCGGGAAACTTTGCTTGTGATCCCCTCTGCATTGACCTGTATTGCCGCCGCAAGCTGTCCTTCTTTTTCCGTTGCCCGGCTGACCTCTGCAGTAATGCTCTCTGCCGTCTGGGTAATCTTACTGGATAGTGTGCCCTCGGCGCTCGTTGCACGGTTGACCTCTGCAGTAATGCTACTCGCATTCTGGGTAATCCTTGATGATAACCCATCTGTGGTATTTTTTACCTCTGCCCGGATTTCTGATGCTGTCTGTGTAATCTGTGACTGCAAGCCTTTTTCCACATCAACAATCGTTGACTTCGTTTCCTCAATCGACCGTTCGAGAGTATTGCTCTTCCCCTTAAGCTGCAGGATACTTCTCTGCACGCCGTTGACTTTGCTTGTCCGATACTCTTCCCCGTCAGCTTCCAGACTGTCCCTCATTGCCTGTATGCCTTTCAGCGTGCGCTTTAAGATGTACGATTCAATCAATTTATACCGGGTCTGCAGCCGCACCGCATCGCCAACCTCTAAGCAAGGATTTCCCAAGCAATCCGCCGTAAACGGTCGATATGTAACGCCAGTAATTTTTGCAAGGACATTATTTGCTATACTGGTCAGTTCGTCTGTTCCCTTGCCATATAGCAAAAAGTTCCCCTCGATCACATATGCATTGTTCCCATTGCCAACGATAACTCCAATGTCGTTTTCTTTCTCCCGGATCTGAAGCTTGTCTATCGGGCAAACGGTATAGTCCTCATACTTTGCAGACACGTAGATGCCTTTCCCTATACCGTATGATTTCGGATCCCGCGGAAAAAGATCATCTGCCGGATAGAGGTCGTCCGCGGGGTAAAGCCCATCAATATTCTGCTCAAGATACACATAATGGAACTTCCCATAGCGTCCCATGTGACCCATGCAGCCGTTTGCTTCAAGAACGCAGGATAAGGTTTCTTTTCCACCTATGGATTCGCCCACCGTGCTTGTCTCCGCCGTACCGGTACTTGTATCTGTCGACACCGTGACTTCCACCGTCTTTTCGACGGTCATGCTGTCATTCACGAGTTCCACATCGTCCTGCTCCACATCGAAATGCGAAAAGAATGCATCCCGGAAAGATTTTAAGGTCATCGGAAACTTAAGCGTGTTGTACCACGCCGCCACATCCGCATTGACCACATCGTACAAAGCATCGTAAGCCACCACATCACGGTATTTTCTGTCTGCCGTAGGCGTATCGGAATAAACCTTATATCGTCCGATTTGAAGCGGATTCGCCGCATTCCCGCCGATCGTCATTTTTACAGTCAGCCACTTTCCTTTCATCGGTAAAAATACATTGGACACCTTGAACTTAATCATTCCGGCTTCACAGCAACCGAACGTCAACTCACTCTCGGAGCAGAGGCTTTCTGTCAGTTCAAATTCTTCCTGATGAAGTTCATTGTTCGTGATATTCACAAGCCCATCATCCGATGTAATTGTGATCTGCTTTTCCACACTATTCTGTTTGAACAAATCCGCATACTCATAATCAATCAATTTACACTACCTCCATACCCAACAAACGCCAGCCGGAAAGAAGAATACTCCACGGTCGTCTCATCCGCATAATCAATGGTATATTCTATATCCGGCAGATAGCACTCCATCGTTACATAATCGCCAAGTTCCGGCATCCACGCCGTGACAAGCGCTTTTTTCTCGGTTGCATTGGAGTATTGCGCTCGTATTCCATCCATCACCGGGCGCAACGCCGCTTCGTTAATATCCCCCGGCGTTTCCCACTCAACCTTAATTGCAACATTCTGTAAGGCCTCTCGATGTAAGATGCCGTTTGCATCCCGGTAAGAATCCAGATCTTGCCCTTTGATGCCGCACTTGAATTTCTTAGCTTCAATGTATCGGAAAGGAACGGTATAATCGCCTACCTTTATCAAAAATCCACCGTATGCCATTTTCTCCGCTCCTCTCTCTAAAAATCAAATGCCGGTCTGCCGGTTCTCCGGAAATAATCATTTGCACCCTCGCGTACAACTTTGAATATGCCGCTTTCCTCTGCTACGATCCGCACCGTCTGAACACCTTCCATTTTGCTTGCAATCATTTCTGCAAGCGGCTCCAGATAGGACAGGTTGTTTTCCAGCGGAAGTACCGCTTCCCGCCCGGCTTCTCCAATGTTTGCAAGGGTGCTGCCGGTTGTGATGCCGCCGTTAGCAAGGCGGGGGATGTGGACAGCTGATATTTCACCAATGTTAAAACCGAATGTCTTTCCGCCAAGCACCGGAACCCATTCCGGAATGTCAAAATGCAACCCATTTAAGGCTCTGATCATTGTATTGACTGCATTAACTACTCCGTTCGCCATAGATTCCACTGCGACTAAAATACCATTTACCACATCTTTTACGACTTTCTTGGCAGCTTCCCATGCCCCTTTCCAGTCCCCCTTAAGAAGCTTGATGATTACATCCAATACATCACTCACTGCGTTTAATAGACCATCTACAAAATCTATAATTCCATCAATACATCCTTTTACATATTGGGATAATGAATCCAGTATAGGAGTTATAACCGGAAGGATATTTTCAATAACCCACGCAATCAGTGGCTGTATCCAGTTTTCCCATAAAATTTTGAGTATATCTATAATCTTCCCCACACACTCTATTACCTTGTCTATTACAGGCTTTAGATGATTCTGATATGTATCTTCAAACATAGCCGCCCATTCTTCCAATATGGGTTGCATATAGGTATTCCAAAACTCCAAAAACTTCTCAATCAGTTCCGAAACTCCCTCATTTATGCTGGTAATAAAAGGAGATATATGTTCATCATATAATTTCACGATTCCATCTGTGGTCTGTCTTACAATCTCTGATATTGTAGTCGTTACCTCCGACACAACTTCAAGAATTCCTTCCAGCGCCGTCTTAATGCCGTCGCTGTTATTCACGAATGGATCGACAAACAAATGCATCAGATCATCTCGGAACTGCGCCACCAGAAGCGTTACCGTGCCAAATATATCCGAAAACATCTGAATCAGATTTGCCGTAATCTGCTGCCCGTCCTCATTGCCGAATGCCTGGAACACAAAAGCAAATGCTTCCGCCGCTTCGCCCGCAAGCTGTGCCACGTCAGCGCCGATATCAAACATCCGAATGAGGTACTCGGTGATTCTGCCGCTATTCTGCTGCAAATACAGGTCGATGCCGCCAATGATATTCTGTGCGATCGTAGCCCCTATACTGACAACAGACGCGCCAATCTGACCAACACTGTACGCCAGCGTCATGACAAAGTTGTCTGCCGCCGCCTGCAAATCTGCATTGCCAAAGATATCCGATAGAGAACCACGGATTGATTCGATACTGCCGCGAATATCTGCGATCTGACTGTCAATATCCAGCGCCGCCCACGTCTCATCCCATCCGCGGATCACTTCTGCCTTGATCTGCTTAAGATAATCGAGGAACGGCTGCAATTTACCGATCAGCGCATCGCTTGTTGGCACTTCCTCATACATCGTAGAGGCATCTGTTCCACCGCCACCGCCGCCGGAACTGTTTGAGTTAATCACATTGAGTTCGTCAAATCCCTGCAACGCCCTGGCAGCCTTCTTTGCCGCACCTGCGGTACTGTTCAAAGACTTCGCATAATCCACCTGCTGTTGCTTCGCCCGTGTCCATGTGCTCTTCCCAGACAGTGCCGCCACAAGTTCATTCATCTTATTGACCGCCGTCGTGATCCAGCTGCAGAGTGTTACAATCGCCGGAATGATGGCTGACACAATCGGCGCCGCCAGCGTCCCCAGTGATGCTTTGAGTGTAGATGTGGCAGTTTTCAGCTCGGACATCCGCGAATTAAAGTCCGCGGAATACTTCGCCATATTCTGAATGCCCTCTTTGAAGGCGGCAACCATAGCATTAAAACCTTTGGTAATCCAGTTGAAAATGAACAAGGACAGCGTAATTCCCTTTAATCTTGACAGGAATGTTGTCATCAGCCCTGCAGATTTCTTTGCAGCCTTTCCGACCTTTTCAATCTGTTTCGCGCCAGAGCCTACCTTTGCTTCCTTGGCAGCAACCTCTTCCATTTTTTTCTTCGTAACATCAAGCTGACGGTTCACTTCACACAGTTTCTCCGCCTTTTTCTGATACTCTTCTGTTCCTTTCGGATCAACATAAGCCGTACCGGATGATTCCATGTCCAGCAATTCTCCGCGCGCATATTTAATGGTATTCGCCAACTGTTCCGCATCATACTGCATGCCCTTAAACGTCTGACTATTCGTCTTTCCTCCAAGTTCTTTAAACTTCTGCATCCGATCGTTCAATGCATCCAGTTTAGCTTCTGCCTTGCTGATCTGATCCTGCACAGCTTTATAATCATCTGTCGGAATTTTCATCTGCTCAATCTCACGCATTCCGTCAGCGAGATTCTTCGCTTCACTTGTCAGCTTCTGAAACCGAGCTTCCAACTGCAACAGCTGGCTAGATGCTTTCCCGTTTTCAATTAACGTCCGTATTCTGATTTCTCCATCATATCCACCAGCCATATGCAACTCTCACTTTCTAACCTAATCCCAGTTCCTTTTCTGCCTTTTTCTTGGCTCTGATCTCCGCCATCATCCGGTCATACTCGTCGATGGCACCTTTTTCATTCTCTGTATACTCTTTTTTAACTTCCGGTTGATCCAGTGCATAGATCTGCTGCGCTTCCTGCACAGCTTTTCTTTCCTCGTTCCCCATCTTCCCGGTAACTTTCTTCCGGCGTATTTCAATGACCTGCTGAAATGACGATTGTTCATGCGGCATATTCCAGAGCAGACCGTTGAACATCCACCAATGCATATCATCCAGTGAGAGGTCTATCCCATATATCTGCCGGAAATCTGCATAAATGCGCCACTGGTCGACATCATAGTCAATCAGCCGGCGTTTATCCTGTGAGGAACCCGGTTTATCATGAAACCAGCCATTCAAGAACCACTCGACGCATTCCTGTAACTCATAGCCTACCGGATGCTCCCGGTCATCAAACAGCAGCCAGATCAGTGCATCACTCTTCTCGTACTCATTCAGTTCTTTGTCGTACTGGATAAGAAATACCTGTATGCCGATCCGAAATGATGTATTGATCTCGTACCCATTCCATTCGGCCGGCAGAGGATCAAGCATGACATTTATCATGCCCTTGCCCCTTTTCTGCTGGAGTTATAACGCTTTCTGGTCATCTCGTAACGTTTGCCGAACAGCTTATTCATTACCGGGATAACACCCTCGACAAACTCCACCAGTGCCGTTTCATCCGGCGTAATATCGCCGTAGATGCTCTGAACCGTTCCCTCGCCGAACAGTTTGTCAATTTCCTCGGCGATCTGTTTCAGGTATCTCACGCGGATACGATTGATCTGCAACCCCCTCTCCACATCAACCTCTCCAGAAACCGTTTCGTCCTGCTCGTGTTCCTTTTTCCATGCCGCCGCTTCCTTCTCGCAATTCTCCGAGATTTCCTGCAGATTATTGATGATCTTGGCAAAACGCTCCGCTGTGTCCGCATCTGCCACATTCACGCGCAATACTGTGATAAGATCTCCATCCTCATCCTTAATCGCAATCTTTTTCAGACCACTGTTTAATTTCAACTCTTCCATAAAAATTACCATCCTTTCAGAAATGAGGCAGGACTGAAAGGAACCCACCCCATTATGCTAATTTTTCATTAACACCTTATTTTGTAGCCCAAGAAAACGAGCCGTCTTCGCTGCTGATCGTAATTGTTCCCAGTTCCACATCGCCGTTACCGTTGATCTGGATTGTAGATTTCAACGTGTCGCCGCCGCTGCCGCCGGTGCTTGACGGGCATACCGTTACCGGTACGCGGATGCAATCACCCGATCCTGCTGTCAAATCCGTCTTATAGAACCGGTAGTAATACGTCTCGCACGCCTTACCGGTCGGGAACTTCTTGAACATATCGTCGATGGCTTCCTGCATATCATCCGACAGGTACTCGCGCTCCGGGGACATGTTAAGGGCGTATCCCTTTACTGTACTGCTTGCAGTCTTCATGTTGACATACTGGGTTGAATCTGTACTGGGTCCCCAATCTTCCGTGATCTCTGTATAACCATCTCCCATCTCTGCCAGCTTGGTCGTGCTCCCTGCCAAAAGACCAATATCCAGCAGAGAGACCATGTTTGTTCTATCCTGTGCAAAGAACTGTAAATTTGTATTCATGATTGGAATACTTTTTTTCATGATCTTATCCTCTCTTTCCTACTTCTTGTAAAAATATTTCAGCTGCATATTCACAGCATAAGTTACCGCTTTCTCGTTCTGGCCGCCGCCAAACACCGGAGATGTTCTCGTGATCGCTTCCAGTGTCAAGTGCGGATCCTTAAACTCAATTCCGCTCTCTTCCATCCAAGCCACAAGGCTGTTGAGCATTTCCTGCGCGTCGATACTCGCCTTATTAGTGGTCGGCGAACATTTATAGATCATCTGAAACGGCATCTGTGCTACATAGCTGCCGCTGATATACTTTTTCAGATATACCGCGCCCTGCAGCGGGAACACGCCGATGGACCTGTCCTCGTTGCTGGAATTCCATTTCACGGTTGAATTGTCCGCCTTAAATCCCCGGGGATAATCCGGATATGCCATCACCAGTGCAAGGAGTCCTTTTCCTGCGTTCTCCGCATCCCGGATAGTAAGTTTTTCTGGTTCTGCCATTTATACACCTCCCACCTCGAAATGAGGTAAAATGTCCTCATATTTATCAATCGTTGTTACCCTGTAGCAATCGTCGCAGTGATCAAGCATCCACTGATAGGCATCGTTCTCTGGTAACGTTGCATCCGTATGATCCCCCTTGATAAAGAAATCCTGTGCCGGATTAAATGTCCAAAAGTACTGCTTGCATTTGTCCGGCATGTTTTCCCACTCTTTCGGGGGAAGGTATGGTTTGGCAATATTGCCAAAATCAACATACAGTTTCACTGCATCCGCGCTGTCCATGCCGCTCTTAGATACGTTCGCGCCCTTGGTTTCTACAAGGTCGACACCCTCGAGCAGTGTCGGGTAATACTTCTCTTCCTCGGTCTCCGGATCAAAGGCACGGTTGAAAAGCGTAACGGTCTTGTTATCGAAGAATCCCATCTCACACCCCCGCATACAATACTCCGGTGCCGGATAGATACTCGCATACCGTGTCATAACACAAACGGTTCTGTGCGCCTTTATCGTTCAGCACCTTATCAACAAGTGTCTCGTTAGTTCCAAAGCTGATTGACCGCCCACCAGAGGACATAGATTTGACATTGCCGCCCTTTTCATCGCTGGCATGGTTGGTTTTGAAATCTATCTGGTAGAGCAAATCTGCAAGCGCACAGGTGGCTTTCTGGATACGCTCGTCAAATTCTTTCAAGGTATCTTCGTTGATATGCCCGTAGGTCAGCTGATTCAGCTTATCGCTCGCCCGGCTTTCCCACTTAGGGAAAAGGGATTCCTCGATAGAATCCCCATAGTATTTATTCTGATAGAAGTCATACGTGGTATATCCCATCTTGGAATCCCCCTTTCTTATGAGAAATCAACAAGCAAATTCTCATTAAGTTCCTTGATGCCGTAGATCATATCAAAGGAAATCATGTCCTGCTTGTGCTCGGAATCGTAAGAGAATACGACACGGACGCCGAGACCATCTGCGGATGCAATGTATGCATTTTTGTTGCCCATCGGCAGTTCAAGGTTACGGGTCACAAGTGCCAGACCGTTCCGGTGGAATCCAAGAGCATGTGCCTTGTTCACGATAAAAGCATCTGTTGCTGTCGCGATGGTCTCCGGAATGTTCTGATCTACCTTAACCGTACCAGCTCCAGATGCAAGCGTTACATCCTCGGTCACAGTGTAGAGATATCCGTTCACGATAAGCTGATCCCCTTTTTTGATGGTAGCCGCCGCTGTCTTTCCGTCAGAAACGGTAAACTCTGTGGCATCCTTCGTTCCGGTAACCTTGTAGGATGTAACGGTTCCTGCGGCATCGTTCTGGTTCTCCGGGCAGTTCTGGGACATAAAAGTCTCACAGGTATACACCTTGCCGATCTCGGACTCTTTCAGTGCGATAGAATCTCCCTTGTAGCACTGCTTTGCAAAGTTATCCAGCGTGTTGTACTTGTACAGGATCGTCGGCGGCAGAATTAAGCGTCTGTCCGTGCGCGGTGCCTTTGCCTGATCCAACGCCTTACCAACGCCGGCAATGTCCGAGATTACCGGTGTGCCGGACACAGTAGCTTTCTTCTTTGCTTTTGCAATACCTACCGCCAGAAGATCGGCGTCGATCTGCTGCGCCATAGCCTGCATGGCCGGCGTGATTACCTGCTCGGAAAAATTCTTGATATCAAGAGTCATCTCTTTGGCACCCACATTAACTGTGATATCTCTGAATCTGTCCATCTTGACCGTCGTAGATCCCTCTGTAATATCCTGTGCCACCGTCTGACCGGTGAAATTCTTCGCCACGAATGTAGCCGGCTTTCTCACGGTAATGGTATCGCCCACCTTTACAAACTCCTGGGAATAATCTCTGTGCACGAGATTCGCCATCGTAAGGTTGCTCTGTAATACCATCATCGCTTCATTTGCGATAATCTGCGGGGTTAAAATTGCGTTTGGCATAAATGTTCCTCCTTATTACTGATTCTGTTCGCGCCATTTCTTATAGGTCACGAAATCCATTTTGTTCGGGTCTCCGGTGATCGGCTCGGTTTTTGCTCCGGCTCCCATCGGAGTAGTGAATGTTGCCTGATTCTGTTCATTCTGCTGCGCCTGTTCATCAACAAATGCGCTCGCGTCATTCTTCTTGGCATCTTCCAGCAAGTCATTGAATCCAATCAGCTTACCGTCCTTGACAGATACATTCGCGGCAATGTCGCTCATGATAGCTTTCTTTGCGGATGCCGAGGAAAACTTGACACCCTCAAATGCCTTTTCCAGCAAGTCACTTTTCTCACGCTCTGCAATCTTGGCATCATAATCTTTCTTTGCTGTCTCAGCCTTCTCTTTCCACTCATCACGCTCTTTTGTGATGGTTTCAAGGTCTTTGCCGTCGAACCCCTTTAAAGTCTCTTCCGCAGTCTCTGCACGTGTCTTGTACTGGTCGCGTTCACCTTCCACTTTTTTGACTTTCTTATCGAGTTCGTCCTTGGAGTATAACTCCTCTTCTCCGAAGCTCTTCTTGATGGACTCTTTCGTCTCATCTGTCAGTTCTAAGCCAAGTTTTTCTAATTCTGTGATTACATTTACCATGTTCCTATACCTCTTTCTTTCCAAGTTGTTACTCCGGTCAGTCCGGCACGAATGAGTTGCTATTTACTCCATAGCTGGCAATCTGCAAAATAAAAAGCACGCCCAAAACAGGACGTGCCATCACATCCTATAGTTTTTCTAGGGTAGCAGGCGGATTCCTACGCTCCGTCCGGTGCTTTTCACTTGTCAAGTATATTGTAGCATGGGAATATAAAAGATTTGTGCCATTTTTCAGCACGCAAAAAGCGCCTATATTTCAAGGCGCTTTTCTGTATAACACATATGAAAGGAGGTGCAAATGGATGAGCAACTTCCATCTGGCAATATTATAATAACTCATGCTGGTACATGATTTGTGCCAAAATGAAAGAGGAAGCGCTATGCTCCCTCTTCTCTCTGTTTCCAGAGCGGCTTATATGTTCCATTCCTTACTTTGTCATAATTATGAATATAATAATCATATTCTTTCTCATATTCAGCTTCCGACATATCTGTACGAATAAACGGATATTCGGCTTTTGTCAAAAACTCTTTAAAATTCTTATATCTTCTCTCCATAGGTTTTCATTCCATTCTTTGCATACTCTTTTATAGCCTTGTCTCGCAGTGCAATCTCTACCTTCCAAGGATCAATATATCCATCCCTATCCAGCATATCCATTTCAATTTTTTTCTAAGTTCTTCGTATTCAAGCGGTAAATATGCGCTATTTTTCATTCCATTGCTTTCTACTAATGTTATTATACCATCATTTCTAACCGCCGCAACAACATTTATCTCTGTTTCATTCACCATCAATCCGACATCCGGAAATGATAACTCTGTGTCAACATTATGATTGTGCAAAAATGCCACATTGCTGTGTTTTTTCAGATATGGATAATCCGGGACAACTGATTCCGGTAATCTGTCGGTAACATATCGTCCAATTTCTCCTGTGTTTAAATCCACAAACACGCTATGTTCAAATCCGTCCGCATCTCCTAATTTTGCCAGTTCTTTTGCAACTGTCGATAGACTATCGTTTATATTTTCATCGTATGATTCTAAATCTATCCTATAGGTTCTATTTTCATCATACTTTACTTTTGCCCCTGTATTCACAGAATGAGCCGCCTTGCCTGTCCTCCGATTCTGATACGCCGTCGCCCTGCCATTCGTCTTTGCTGACTGCGCCCGCTTAAATCCGGCTACCTTGATTCTATCAGCCTGTGTCTGCAATCCATTGTCCGCGCAGAACTGCTTATACTTCTGATTCTGCGTCCGCAGGCGGTATGCCAGACGATCATATTCCGGTTGTAGCATGGTCTTTACATCTGTTTCCGCCACACCGTCAATCTCTGCCTGTTTCACAAGTAGCTGCCGCTTCGTCTGCCGGATGGCACGCTCCATTGCTCTTTGCTGCTGTTGCAGTTCATATACCTTCCGGTTCTCCTCACTGTCAATCTTAAGATTGCCGTTTTCATCCAGATACGGATTTCGCAAAGACTTGTTCCAGGGCTTATGGGAGTGCCGGCAGTTATACCCATGCAGCCCCAGAGGATTTAAGACGTGTCCTGTCCCGTTCACAATATCATAGCCGGTCGTTTCCGCCAGATTCGGCGCATCCGGTTCGCTCCCAGATATTTTATAGCATCTGCCCTGCCAGTTATCATGACCGGCAAGATACGGTTGTCCTTTTCCCTGTGTCCTCGCGCCCAAGTGTGCTGATACGAGCACATATTCTACATTATGCTCCGCTATATAATGATTGGTTACCTGCGCCGCCGTCTGGTTCATAGACGTGACTACGCACATTCTGACCGCCGCTTCCAGTGTCCGGCGCGTTCCGGTTGGGTAATCGATCATAACGCCTGTCCTGCCGTACTGATCCAGTATATCGCACACCGCCGCGCTGTATGACTGCACGCCGGCCGCCACACGCATCTCGGCTTCATTGAGCATATTCATGAGATCACGCTGCGACTGCATCATGGTGGAACGTGTCAGATTGTTCACTTCTCCGAGTGTTTTCTTAAATTCTGCATCTAGCAGCTCCATGACAACCGGATTTTCAAGTGGGGATACCGCATCTATTTCAAGGCGGGACAGCGTGCTTTTATCATCATCCCAAGATGTCAGCACCGCATCCTGCAATAATCTGCGGATTTCTGCCGTTGATTTCTGCGTAAGGGCAGATAATCGTTTCACAATTTCATTCTGATGCAAGCCCAGCTGCCGCAGCTTATACAGTTCCATATCGGTTGTTCCGGCCATAGCTTCCGCTTTAAGTAACCGCATAGCAATGTCCTGCAATATCCAGTCCTCAAGTTCCTGCTCATATGAAATTAACACATCCGATTTTCCATAGAAATAATCTGGTTCCAGCATATTATCCCTTTCCTACTTCACGCCTTACCAAATCAAGCCACTGTTCCACGTGTTCCTCCTTGGCGCGTTCAAACCAATGGTCACCTGTTCCAGCGGTATGGTACTGTAGTGGTGTTCCTGTTGGATACTTCTTTTCCCCTTTATTCGCCCATGAGTGCCCATCCTCTGTTAAATAAAGTTCTCCCTCGTACTGATAATGCGCATATGGCGTATTTGTCGAAATAAGCCCCGGTTCAATAATCTGTGTTGCGCTTACCATTGCCCCCTGTTGAAATGGCATATACGGCACCATATCATTAAGCACCTGTTGATCTAACAAATCCTGCGCCCGTCTCACATTATCATCTATGCGCTTGGTATCAATATGGATGCTTACCATACCAACAGTCTTGTTATATTTCATTCAGTCGCTTCCTTTTCTATTTGTTTCTTAATAGCTGCGCATCTATGCCGATGCCTGCAATAAATGGTTGTATCTACAGTTCTGCAGCTGTCCGCACGTTCATAAACATTTATTATCGCTTCTGGCGCTAATTCTTCGCATTTTTCACAGTAACTCTCAAAACGTGTATGTATCATTTCTACTCCTCCCCGAATAATCCTTTGTCCTGTGCCCCGCTTGCTTCCTCAACCGCCGCCTTGGCTTCTTCTTCCGAATACCCCTCAAACCTGACAAGATACTGCCACTTCGGAATGTACCCAGAGTTGGCAAGCGTAAGGTTCCGCATCCTGTCCTCTTCCTCGTTGTAGGTAATGTCCCCAAAGTCATACTGTGGTTCATAGTCGCCCGCCGGCGCAAGGCCATACAGATCAGCAAATACAGACTGCGCATAGAATAAATCATCGAGGCACTTCTGCATTGCATCCCGCACATCCTTGATAAGCTGGATGGTTCTGCGATCATCGGATTCTACCTGTGTGGCAGTTACCATGCCGGTTTTCTCGTCAATCACGAAATACCCATTGGAGAACCCACACTTCACACCGACAAGGGATAACTGCTGATTGATTCCGCTCTTTCTCGTGTCCGTGTTCAATGTCGGGTTGACCTCATGGTACGTTTCCTCTGCATCCATTCCTGCCATTGCCTTGAAAAACTTAGGCAATTTTACATGTGGTCTTACTGTGTTGCCTTTCTCGTCCTTGTATGCCGGCTTTTGAATCAGCCTGTCATCCACTATGACCATCCTCCGGCTTTCCTCGATTTCCTCCGCATTCCGGCTATACGCAATATCTAAATCTTTTAACTCCTCGGTCGCATCTGCAAAGGCTGATAGTCCAAGCGGGCTGTTCAGATCAATGTCATTCGATGATGGCATCCGGAATAATCCAAATAACATCGAGTTGATCTGCTCGCCGTTCCTCTTCGTAATGTGCACGTCTGGCTGCAATGCCGCCCAGTTTGTCATACTTAAGTCAATCGGCTTTCCAATCTCCCCTGCATTTCGCGACACGAACGCTCTGTTCGATATGGAGTAGTAAGTTGTCTCGGTGTACTCTTCTGCATCCGGCATTCTCACACTGGCGGTAAAAAATCTGTGGTATTCCAGCTTGGTATAATGCTCGTCACCCTCCTGGTAGCTGTCCTGAAACACTATCCCGGTTATATTGTGGTTTCCATCGAGACTCGTTATCTCGAACCTGTCCGGCGTTACCAGATCCACTCCTGTTCCGTTTGGCTTAAGGATAACCGTACCACAGGCACACATAAGCTCCGTCCATTCCCGGATGCGGTCATGCACAGACTTCTCCCAGAACTGCGTCATGTACTCTTTTCTCGCTCCGTCAAACGTCACATCAATCGCAAGCGTAGCAAGTCTGCCGATTTCTCCACAGACGAATTTTGCAAATTTGATTGTCTTAATTCCCTCTTCCGGGTCTATCCAGTCCGGTTCGCCCTTATAAATCAACATCCAGTTCTGGATTGCCTTTTGCATATCCCCGGATGTAATGCCAGTCACTTTGAACTGGTCTTTTACTTCTGACAGGAACATTCTGCTCCACCATTCTTTGATAGCTGACATAATTCCCATTGTTTCCTCCTAAATAAGTCCCCTGTTATATCTTCTTGCTACTGTGTAAATAAAGTATCTGATAAGGTCCATGTGGTGGTCGTACTCCTTGATTACCCTGTCTTCTCCCACAGCTTTCTCATCCCAGGCATACGCTCCAAACTCTTTTTGCGTCTCCACACAGCTTTCGTGGATCTGGAGCATACCGAGATTCAGATACTTCGTTACCTCCTGTATTCCGTTCAGAACGTCATTATTTCCGTCCATGCAGGTAAATTCCCCGTATTTCCGGATTGTGGCTTTCATTGCTGCCGCTGACGGGTCGATAACGATTGACGTTATCGGGAAGTCCCCGGCGATTTCCTGTATGATTTTGTAATATGCTTCGTTGTCAATGGTTACGCCCTTTTCTCTTCCGGAATAGTGCCCCTCCCGGAGCATCCTCACCCTGCCGCTATTCTGCAACTCCATCAGCCCTACCGCGAACGGGTTCATAGTTCCGTAGTCGATGGAAAGATAATAGGATGACTGCGGGCTATACTCATATTCTCCGTGGAAGATGTTCTTTTCCTTATCGAACATTCCATAGACAAGCCCCTCTGCAATGACCCACAACCCACGGATAAACCGGTCATAGAATACACCGCTATACATCGCCCGGTATCGTGCTTTTACCTTTTCAGAAAGAGAAAGGTTATCGTCCATTGTAAAATGCAGATAGATTATCTCTTTCAACCCATCTGGCTTATTTTCCTCTGCCGCTTTCTGCCTTATCTCCTCAACCTTTTTCTTTCCAAGATACCCGGTTGATTTATCTATCCAGTTTTCCTTGAACCAATGGCTGGGGCTGTCCGGGTTGCAGTTAAACCAGAACTTTGAACCATCCACAGAGCAACGTCCTGTTGCCTGATTCACGAATGATTCCGGCATGAGGGCGACCTCGTCAAAGAACATACCGGCAAGTGTGATACCCTGTATCAAATCCTGCGACCGTTCATCTTTTCCGCCGAATATGTAAAAGAAATTTACAACTTCGCCCTTTGAAATCTCGACCATGTTGTCGGAGCGGTGGTCTGCTACCTTGTAGCCACGGCTCTTTAGCATCAGTTTTAACCAGAACAAAACATTTCGCCGAAAGGAGCCGATCGTCTTTCCTGCCATGCCAAGGTTTTGCTGGTTGAATGTACTCATAGCCCACAACGCAAAACTAAGTGACATGCTGAGTGTCTTACCGCTTCGGATCGCTCCGTCCGCTATGATGCCGTCCATATCCTTTACTGGGGATGTATCGCACCACCAGGTAAGGACTTTCTTTTGCTTGGTCGAGAACGGGCGAAACTCAAAACCGTTCTGCTGGTACTTCCTTTTCATCCGAACGGCATTTCGCATGATGTTTTCTTTTAACTTGGCTATGCGCTCGTCAATATTTTTCCATTCAGTCATCCGACCACACTTCCTGCGCTGATGCGTTTAATGCTTCTAAGAAGTTGTCCTGCTCTGGTGTATCATCCGCACTCTCTTTGGTCTGCATTTCAAGTTTGAGCATCTCAAGTTCAAGTTTCCGCTTGTCAAATTCTCTTCGGTGCTTGTCGTCTGGATTCATCTCAAAGAACTTCGTGAGCCAATCAATCGCCCTCTGTTCGTCTTTCATGACCACAGTCAAGCCGTTTTGTCCCTCTGTGATGCTCTTAATCATCTGCGTATCAACCTCACTGGATTCCCTTGCCCTCAAGGAATTAACCCGAACCATCCGACCGTCTTTTGTTTCAATATCTTCCCGCCCGAACTCCAGCACATTCCCGATATCACCGAACGCAATCCTCATCTGCAATTCCACGAGATCCTCTGTTCCGGCTACTATCTGCTGCCGCTTGATCTCTTTTAGGCGTTCTATCTCTTCTCGCACCTTAGTATTTCTTAGTAGCATGCAGCCATTAACCATTGCTGTATCATACTTGCATCCATATGCTTTCTGGTAACTTTGCGCCGCATTGAACGTCTTGCTGTAATATATACAAAACATCTGCTGTTCCGGCGTAAGGTCATCATTCTGTAGTGTCTCTTTTGTACCGTCATCTATGGGCACTGCTTTCTTGTGTGCACCCTTTGGCTTTTGTGTGCACACCTTTTCTATTTTGTGTGCACCCTCTCCCCTGCTCCATCCATACCGTTTCTTCCAACTCTTGACAGTGTTGATAGTGGTTCCGTACTTCTCCGCTATCTCCTTGTATTTCATTCCTGCCATATAGTCCTGTTCTGCCTTCTCGTAATTCTCCACTATCTCACATCCTCTCTGTTAAATGGTATATTTCTAACCTCATACCATAATTATAAAACAGATAATCAGTGGACTTGTGCCATTTTAGGCATGAAAAAAGAGAGGGTAAAACCTCTCTTTTCCTTTTTACTTACTCTTCTTTTTGTACTATCTTTTCAATAGGCTTAGCAACATCAACATATTTCATTTCTAATGGTTTAAACAAATTTTGTACTTCCTTTGGCGTATCTATTGTGGTGTATATTTGTAGCCCTTTGTCTAATAGCGAAATGGTTTTATCGAAAGCCTGGGAAACAATTCCAACCTGTTCACCATCTTCCAACTTTATATTAGTTATTTCCTCTAACTCAACTACAGTGCTTTTTACAATCTGATCATATACCAACTTAAGTCCATCTAAATACTGTTCTTTTGTTTTTTGATCAATTTTCATATTTTCATATATAACTTCTTGCTGTTTTATCGTCAATTGATGACTTTTTATCACATAACACTTATCAATA
>OGXI01000273.1_pt1 | contig 46752 bp, 46 predicted proteins | sample 1576221 | NCBI WGS metagenome assembly OGXI01 (sample SAMEA3541523, study PRJEB24748) | human gut metagenome | biome: human gut; feature: human-associated habitat; material: faeces | place: China | collected 2012
CTTATGCGTTTAGGGGCTGCTTCCCAAAGAAAGCAGCCCCTTTGTCGGCGGTCTGGAGTTCCATGGAATCGTCTGATTCCATGGAACTTTTTCTTTCCGAAAACAGGTTTCTTTTTTGCGTGCTGCTTTGCTCCCATGCCCGCACGGCGGTATGGTGCAAACAAACCGTAAACGGGTTCCGTTTTTTCAAGGCGGTTCTTCCTTTCTTTCGCTTCTTGCCTTCAGCAAAAAAACGCTCTTGGGAGGTACCCTTCTCCATAATAAGACGGAGCCGCGATGTTTTTTGTAACATCCAGTAAAAATGTTGCAGCTTGCGAGGCGGTGGTTTGCCTTGCCTGGCAGCGAACGCGGCAGCCCGTGCGCAAAGCTGCCGGAAACGCTTGCGGCCTGACAGGCGAAAGCCCGCCGGTGCAGTGATGATGCTCTCCTTGCCTGAGCGGCCGGCATGCCCGGAAATACGGACGTGCGCATTGCAAAACATACGGCCGGCGTCTGATGGCCCAAGGGGATACGGGCCCACCGCCATCTGCCGGGGCTTATACAGCCGTAAAGTTGCCTTTGCCTGCCTCCTGCACCTGCCGGAGCGCATCGCTGCCAAAGCGTAGTGCAAATTCCGCACCGGCCTGCGCCTCGACGAGGGTGGCCGCCTGTGGATTCGTTTCCGCCGCGCAGCGCAGCAACGTGCTGTAAAGGTGCGCCGTATGGTACAGGAAGTCCTTCACCTGCGTGCCGTGCAGACGCTGCTGGATGCGCTTTTGCCGCTCTGCGAGAGCGGGCGTGTTTTCCGCGCTTTCCCAATGAAAGGCACAGCCTTCGTCCGGATTTTTGGGCAGGCAGGAGGGGAGACTCAGGCGTAGCGCCGGATTGAATCCCTTCAAAATCGCATGGTCCACGCAGCGGCAGTAATAAAAGCCAAAATCCGCCAATCCGCTTTCCTGCCAGGCGGTATGCCAGGGGCATTTCAGCATGCGGAAGCTGACGTGGGAGCACTGGGGATCATTTTCGGTCCGAAGCGATTCGCCGGGCCATGACCACTCGCAATAAGCGAAATAGGAAGCCATGTCATCCGGCGGATCGCCGTTTTGCCGGCAGCGTGCCACCATGCGCCTGCCGCGCTCCTCGCCATAGGTTTCAACAGCCCTGAGCAGCAGCGCGTCCGCATCCGTTCCAAAATGCCGGCAGATTTCTCTGGCCAACAGACCGAACATCACCGCATGCTGTTTCGGGCCGAAAAGACAGGCGCCTCCCTGGGTGCGATCCGGCATCAAAAGCGTCCCTCCTTTTTCTGCCACAGCCTTATTCCCCCCGCGGGGTCAGCAGGCCGCTTCGATAGGCGTTCAGTAACTCTTCCAGAGTACGGATGCGCTGTTGAATCTGCAGCCCGTTATCCGTGTCGGCCACCAGACAGCGCCTGCGATTTTGCCAGAGAATCTGCGAATCGGAATGGATGTCGTCGTTGGCATCGAGCACGCGCGTCAGGGACGAAAAGGGCTGGTGCGCCACGATGCGCAAGCCGTGCGAGTTGGAGATGAGCGTGTATCCCGCGATGCCGGTTGCCTTCTGATAGGCCTTGCAGAATCCGCCATCAATGACGATCAGCCGTCCATTGGCCTTGACGGGGCTTTCGCCGCTGCTGACATGGATGGGCGTATGGCCGTTAATGATGTGCGCCTCGGGAGAGTCCAGGCCAAAGGCGCTCAAAATGCGGCGGCAGACGGCCTCATCATTGATGTGGCGGTAGTAGGGATTCATCGGCTCCTGCCAGGCCTCCGGGCAGTTGACAAACGCACGCTCGAAGGTCTTGATGCTGCGTCCGCACAGGGGCGAGCGTTCGCCGCACCAAAGATACCACATGAAATCCACCGCATCGGGAGCACGGTCAAAATAGGCCCGGCGGGCCATGCGCTCGTGGTGGTCCATCAGGGCCCGTCCCTGATAGCATTCTCCATCGAAGGTCACCTGGTCAAAGTCGCCCGCCTCGGTCATGGGGATGCAGCCATGGAAAAGCAGATTGCCGTTATAGCAGCGGTACAGCCTCCCATTGTCGTACAGAAAGCGCACATGGCGGCGCAACCGCTCGCTTTTCGCAAAAGAGGCCGACAGGTCGCGCACCACCGCCTCCTCGCCGGCGGTCAGGCGGTAGGGATCGGCAGGATCGACGGTGGGCAGCGCCACAGGCCGGAGCGGGTAGATACGGCCGCTCAGGGAAATGCTTTCGCTGTTTTTTACCAGAAGGTGCAGCAGCCGGCGGCCTTCCATACCGTATTCGGGATGCCGCGCGATGAGCTGCCCTTCCAGCTTGAACAGAATGACCGTTACAGCCTGAAGCCCCGCCTGCGCCTCCGTAAGGCCCGGATAGTTCTGGCTGGCAAACAGTGCGAGCGACCGCAGGCTGATGCCATAGCCGGTTTCCAGCAGCTCCATGTTGTCATATTGCAGACATCCGCGCACGACGGCGGCCATGCATACGGGGTTGCCGGCGGCCGAGCCCATCCAGAGGATATCATGGTTGCCCCATTCGATGTCCACGGCATGGTGATCCACCAAAAGGTCCATAATCCCGTCCGCGTGCGGTCCACGGTCGTAAATATCGCCTACGATGTGCAGCCGGTCCACCGCCAGGCGTTTAATCAGGCCGCACAGCGCCACGATAAACTCGTCTCCGCTGCCGATGTCAATCAGGGCGTCGATGATCTTCTGATGATAAACCAGCTGGTTGTCGTCCTCATCCGGCAGGGCGTGGAGCAGCTCGTCCAGTATATAGGCATAGGCCGAAGGCATCGCCTTGCGCACCTTGGAGCGCGTATATTTGGAGGAAAGCAGTCGGCTCAGCTCAATCAAATCATGCAGCGTGGCGTTATACCAGCCCTTGGACAGCCTTCCCGCGGCGCCGAGCAGTTTGAGCTTTTCCTTGGGGTAATAGATCAGCGTAAGCAGATCGGAAATCGCGGCAGCGCTGTGGGTGGAGGAGAACAGCAGCAGCGCTTTCTCCCGGACGACGCCCGAACAGTTGTTCAGAATGTGCAGAAACGCGTCATATTCGCCGTGAATATCACTCATGAAGTGCTCGGTACCCTTTGGCAGATTCAGGATGGCTTTTAGGTTGATGATTTCCGTATAAAGCGACTGAACGGTGGGAAACTGCTCGCTGATGCAAGACAGATAGCGCTTTTGAGATGCCTCGCTCATGAAAATCCTCCGTGTGCTCTTGTGCTCGTCAGTGCGGTCAGAAAACAGTATACGATATTTTGCGCAAGGTGACAATAGAAAACAAGCCATAAAAAACAGGCCATACATATCGCTATGGCCTCTGCGAAAAATCGTTTATCTGCGTCCTTGCACTGGCATAGAAGCGCGGGGGAGAGCCGGAAAAAAGCGGGACCGGGCCGGCAGCGCCAGAACTTTTGTGGGCAGAAACGGATCGCCGGTTTTTGATGAATTATTCAGGGAGCATGCTTGCTTCAAACGGTGCGGACAAAGCCCTGGAGATGAAAGGAAACAAGGAAGATTCCCAAAGCGCAGGACCAGCCCCGCCGCCGGTTTTACGGGGCTGCTGATAACCTCGGAACATAGGCCTGATACAGTTTGTGCAACTGCCTCAGGCTTTCATCCCTCGAATAGCAGCGCTCCTTGAGAACGATCGTTTTGAAGTAATCCGTATACTGGCGGGTGAAGGCCGGATAGGACAAAAACACATAGTCGTATCCGGCGTCCAGGTCATAATCTGTGTCGTATTCGGTGATGGCCACGCCGAGGCGGTCATAGCACACAGTAAGATATTTGCCCCAAAATGCTTCATCCTTGAGCAGGATGGGGGAGTAGCTGCGGTTTTCTTCTGCATATTTCAGCATGGTCGAAAAGATGAGCAGACGTTCCTTCGGGAAAAAGGGACGAATGCCGGCGAATTGATCGCGGCTTATGCCGCTTTCCAGAAAACGCCGGCACCCTTCTATGCTCAACGTTCCGATGTAAGGCTTCTTCTTGGTATAGAGGTTTTGAAAGCGCCGCTCGTGCAGGGGAACGATTTGCTTCACCAGGCTGTCCGCTGTTTCGGGAGAGAAGAGCGCCTTGTCCCGAAAAGCGGCAACGGCAACATCTGTGGGTACCTGTGCAAAGCTGATATCCGTACCGTAGCAAAAGACAGTCCGGTTCAGCTCGCGGCTCAGGCAGGACAGCACAAGGGAGGAATAATCCATCGGCGTTTGCTCAAACACTTTTAAGGGGGTGGGGCGGAAGGGAAGCTCCGCGATAATGCGGTTGAAAAAGGCGCAGATGCCCACCGAGTCTGCATTGGACAGTTCATAGGCAGATCTGCCATCCCGGATGATGTAAAACTGTTCCTCTGTTTGCGAGCCGAAGCGGGAGCTTAACAGCAGCAGGTTTCCGTTTACCGATGGATACTGTCCGGTTTCGGTCCAGGAGGCGAGCTGGTAAGGCGAATAGCGGTTATCAAACAGAATGGGCGACATGCAGGCGACAAATTCAGCGGCATTCAAACCGCCGACATCGGGCTGAATATAATGATGCATGCGTATATTCCGCCCTTTATCGGCAAAAAGAGGCTGCAGGGCATGGACCACCGAGGGGTAAATGCAGTTTACGCATAGGATGTTGATCTCATCGGCATCAATCAGTGGCGCAAGACGCCGCTGGATCATCGGACCGCCGGAAATGCGGCACGTCTCCAGCGGTTCATCCGGCTGTGCGGAGGATAGAAGACGGTCGATGCTCCGTCGGCTGGCATAGCGTTCCATGCCGATGTTGCTTACCTCCAAAGATTCCCTCAATTCTTTACATTCTTCGTCGGAGAAGGGACCAGATAAGCAAATCCTTTCACATAAACTTGCCCGCCGTGCGCTGCTGAGGCTGTTGTGCAGCGCGCGGCGAAGATCCGAACGAGCACCAATTTGCGCACCAAGCGCGCTGGCTGTCAGTTGATGTTCTTTCAGCAGCTGTCCCACGCACTGTGCAAAATTTTTATAATGAGGCATTCAGAATCTCCTTACCCTTGCTATGATAGGAGGTGACCTTCCCGATTATACCACATTTTCCCTATAGATAGAAAGTTTTTCCTTTGCATTTCATCCCTATGCCTGCTTCGTTTGGAGAAAAGCAGTCCGGAAGGCTTTACCGGAAGGCCGGGAAGTCTCCTTTGCATCTATAGCAAAAAGCGCCATCTTTCACCTGGCGAAGATGGCGCTTCAGTATGCGCAAAAGAGCCTGACTTCTGCGAGCTTTTGACTGATAAAAAACTTCGAGAAGGTTAGAAGGATCGCAGTCCTCCGGGGAAAACCCCAGTTCAGCGGCATGCGCGTGGAAGCCTTGCGCAGCAAGGGTTCCCTGCTCGTTTCCCCATCCGTGCCACGGGAGCCGAAGGAAAGCGTGTGTCCACAGGATACCTTGGGCCCAAGGGCCCCGCATGAGCAAATACAAGGGCGGTCTGCCGGCCGCACATAGCCCCTTTACTTGCCGGCTTCTTTGGGTCACTTTGTGGCATGACCCGGAGAGGCCAATCGAAACGAGCCAAGCGCCCTCTGATGCGGGTCTGTGGTTCTCAAAATCTCTCGAGAGAGGTTTTTGACAGCAAGCATTATACTGCCTGTTGCGCCACAGTGCAGAACGGCTTCTCAACCAGCCCCCGAACCCCCTGAATCAGACGCCTGTTTGGGCGGCGGCTTGCTTTTACGGCTTCTGCAGCGAAAAGGTCACAAAAAGATCCCCGCCGCCCAGCGCCTCTGCCCGTCCGGTGAGGTCGTCGATTTTTCCCAGGCGGGTGTAGCTCCAGGAATTGGAGCCATAGAACAGGACGATCTGATCTCCCTGATACAGCACAATGTCTCCGGCCTGGGTCGTGGTCTGCGCATTCTCCGTGGGCAAACGCTGTTCAAGCGGTCCCACCTTTTCAAAGCCGCCGTAGTCGCTTACCTCGATGGTCAACGGGCCGTCTGCAAGCAGCGCTTTGAACGCCTCGGCGCCCGGATTGTCGGCAAGGGTTGCCGCAAAGGTTTGGTCCGAAATCGTGACATAAAACGTATTCTGCTCCATTGCCGGTTCTTCCTCCGCATTCTTTGGCTGTTCGCTTTCATTGACCGTGGATTCATGTTCGCCAGGAGAAACCGCATGCTCCTCCGACGTTTTTGAGACGCTTCGCCCCGCGTGAGCAACACCGGCTTCCTTTGCAGAGACGGCATCTTGCAAAGCGGCGCCGGAATCCCCGGCGGCGCATCCGCACAGGCAAAGCAGCATCAGACCTGCCAGCAGGATAGAGAGCCCCTGTTTCATATCGTCAGTCCTTCCTAATTTTATGTTAAAAACAGCGTTTTCCCCGGCACGAAGATACACAGGCGGATTCCCAGCAACAGCAGAAAGCTTCTGCCGACGATAGGGATGGCTGTCTGCCGCTGCATCAAAAAACCGAGATCCATGTCCATCCAAAGGCGCCGACAACGGCATAGAAGCAGTCGGCTGCAGAGGCGCCCAACCCCGTCAGAATGCCATACGCGGCCCATGGGGCGGAGGGTCCGTTGAACGGTGGAGCGCCGCCCCTGCGGCCCCCGCCGGAAGCCCAAACAATGCAAAATTTCTTGAGCAAATCGCTTTCCATGCCGCTTCTCCTGACTTGGCAACGCCGGGCAGACTTTGCGGCATACCGGTTTATGCACAGCATGCATTTCTTTGCTTTGCCTCCTCAAGGCAAGTAATCTCGCACCTGGCGCGTTCATCGTCCCGGATGATGCCGCCTACTGCCGGAATCTCAATACGGCCTGAATACGGATTTTTGATGCTGATGACCGATGTGAGGATCGTGGCGTGCACATCGCTTTTTTCAAAAGCAAGATCCGCGCCTTCCATTTTGCAGTCTATCAGGCGCAGGCCCTTGCAGTAGCACAGGGGCTGGGTGCCGATGATCGTGCAGTGGTCAAAGGTTACGTTCTCGCAGTACCACGCCAGATACTCTCCCTTGACCACGCTGTTTCGCACCACCACGTTCCTGGCATGCCAGAACGCGTCCTTGGTATCGAAGCGGCAGTTGTCAAAGGTCGCGTTTTCGATGTACTGGAAAGAATATTTTCCCTTGAAGGTTACATCGGTAAAATGCAGGTCGGTGGAACGCATCATGAAATACTCGCTCTGTGCGGTGCAGTGCTCCATCGTGATGCCATGAACCGACCAGCCGAATTCCGGCGAGATGATGTCGCAGTCCCGCATCGTCACCTCGCTGCACTCCCGCAGCGCCTTGATGCCGTGAAGCGCGGTATGGGTTATTTCGATGTGATCGGAATACCACAGCGCCGCCCGGCAAAGCTCCGTCATCCGGCTGTCGCGGATCACCAGCCCATGGTCATGCCAGAACGGATAGCGCAGGTTGAAATAGCAACGCTCTACCTTGATACCGGCGCCTTCTTTCAAGGCGCTTTCTCCGTCGGCGGGGCCGTCAAACGCGCAATCGACCACCTCGATGTCCTTCATGCCATACAGGGCGCGCTCCTGATCCAATGTCTGCTGCTGAATCCTTTTCATGATGTTCCTCTCCCTTCCTGTACGACGTCCGTCGCAAGCTAGGCTGACACTCTGCCTTTTCCAATCTGATAGACCAGATAATCCAGGCAGTCAATCTGCTTTTCCTCCCGGTGGAGGCGATCCAGTATGACGGCCCGTTGCCTGGAGAGGAGTGTCAGCTGTTCCTTGATGTCCCCCATCCTCCAGCAGGCGAGGTACTCTTCAATCCTGTCCGCTTCAAAGCCGGCGGCTTCCAGGTTCAGGACCAGATCCTGAACGTTCATTTTGCCTTCCATGGTGCTGATTTCACTCTCCGTCCTTGATCATGACAATCTTGTTGCCCCAGCCTTCCAGAACAGGGTTGTTTTCCACTGCGAAGCGAACCAGCAGTTCCCGCTTTTCGGTTGCCTCAACTGCGGCGCTTCCGCTCTCCGGGCTTGCTGGTTCCTGCTGATTCGATCCCTCGCTCTGGACAGATGGGGCATCCGGAGCCGCGGAAGAATCCGCACACGCCGTGAGGAGCATGCAAGAGACAAGGGCCATACTTAAAAGCAGAATCCCAGGTTTTGTCACGATGCTCCCTCTCCTTCTCTGCCAGATCGTTTTCTGGATCCCTCTTTTGACAATGCCAGTATACGCGAAAGCAGGAAACATAGCAAATACTTATATTTAATATGTTTTAATAGGTATAAACTATGAATGTTGCTTGCAGGAACGGTCCTCTGAAGACCCGCGGTATCCTTGCCAATTCAATTACCGGAGGAAATAAGCCATGTCATCCTGCCCGCTTTCATTGAACAACCTCCCTCACTGCTGCGAATGTTCCATTTTCAGTATAAGCAACGATAAAATGCATATCAAATACTTATTCATAATGCTTTTTCATAATTGATAGATATGGAATTTTACGCTATACTGGAAGTGAGAACAAGGCGGGAGGTCGGCCATGGAGCTTCGAATTTTACAGTATTTTCTGGCTGTCGCCAGGGAGCAGAGCATCTCGGCGGCGGCGGAGTCGCTGCATCTTTCCCAGCCCACCCTTTCCATCCAGCTCAAGGCGCTGGAGGAGGAATTGGGCAAGCAGCTGCTGATTCGGGGAACGAAGGGGTCCCGCAAGGTGCTGCTCACCGACGAGGGAATGATCCTTCGCAAGCGGGCGGAGGAAATTCTCACGCTGGTGCAGAAGGCCAAAAGCGAGGTAAAGATGACGGATGCCTCCATTGCGGGCGACGTTTACATCGGCGCGGGCGAGACGGATATCATCCGGTATTTTGCCCGCGCGGCAAAGCGCATGAAAAAAAGCTGCCCCGACATTCGCTATCACATTTCCAGCGGAAATGCGCAGTTTGTGACGGAGCAGCTGGATAAGGGACTCATTGATTTCGGACTGATGTACGGGCCGGTTGACCGAACCAAGTATGAGGCATTGACGCTTCCCATCGGGGACCGGTTCGGCGTTTTGATGCGGCGGGATGACCCGCTCGCGCAAAAGGAATGGATCTCGCCGGAGGAACTGCGGGACAAGCCGCTGCTCCTTTCCGTCCAGGACCGCAGCGAGGGATGGACGGTTTCATCGCAGATTCGTCAGGACGTATCCCGTCTGAACGTGGCCGCTACCTACAACCTGATCTTCAATGCCTCCCTGATGGTCGAAGAGGGGCTCGGCTATGCGGTTTGCCTGGACAAGCTCATCAATACAAGCGGAGACAGCCGGCTGTGCTTTCTCCCCCTGCGCCCGGAAATTGTCATCACTCCATCTATTGTATGGAAACGCTATCAGGTGTTCTCCAAGGCATCGGAACGGTTCCTTCAGGAACTGACTTCCGTCATGGATTTGCCGCAAAAATGATCCGCACCGTGCAGGCGGGAGGGGATCATCCCGGTGATGGCATGCGCGCGTTTTGCAAATGGAGGGGGAGAACAGATCCGGGGCTGGGTCCTTACTCCCCGCCGAATACCTCTTCTTCCAGAGCGGTGAGTTTCTCAGAAAGGAACGTGTCCAGCGCTGCATACAAGTCAGTATCATTCACAGCGGGGAGGCCCATCTGCCGGCAATACTCCGAGTAGGATATATCGGGAATAGGCGTCTGCACGAGCTTGTTGTACTTGGTCACTGCATCCCCGCCGGTTTGCTGTTCGTACCACAGGGAAAGGGAATTGATTGAACCAAGAATATAGTTGAAGTCATAGAAGGGAAGCTGGAACAAAGTCGTTGAGGTGATCCACTGGGACCCCAGTATCATCTGATATTCGGGTGAATAACCGGCGTCGTATCCCAGGGCCTGGCTGCTCTCCAGATAGAGGCGCGCAATGTCTCTTGGCCCAAATGCATCCGGGTTTGTGTAAACTTCAATGCTGATCATTGCATTCAGCACACTGGAATACAGCACATTCAGCGAGGTGAGCAGGTAGCGCAGCGTCAGATAGGCGCCATAGGTATCCCCGGTCCGCTCCCGGAAAAACGCCTCCATGCGGTCCGCGAGCAGAAGGGTGCCGGCAATGGAGTGCGTTTCGTTAATCGGATAGTTGACCACTACCAGTTCGTTTTCATAGGTGTCGTGCAGGTAGTGGCCAAACTCGTGCAGCACAATGCTGGAGAAGCTCAAATCATCGAAGGATCGGATCTCCACCTCAAAGGTTCCATATCTGAAGCTGGTGCTGCCGCCTGAGAGGAGCGGCGTTGTTGTTTCCAGATGCAAGTTATCCGAATTGATCAGCGATTCCAGAAGCGGCTGATAGTCGGGACAGAGCTCGCCATATAGGGCGGCGGCCTCCTTCAGGAAATCATCCTCATCCAGAAATTTCTGATTGTCAGGTTCGGTTGCCAGATAGGCCAGCCAGGCTAGGGGTTGCCACGATTTGCTGAAGCTTTCCACCACCGTGTCCGTTAAGGCCACAACATCAACATCAATGCCATATCTCTCCTCAAGGGCATAACTCATGTAATTGTCATAGCCCCAGAGAACGGCCAGCTGATTGAGCAAACGCACCTCCTGAAGGTACAGCTCTGCGATTTTATCACTATGCGCCAGGGAGGCCTCCATCAGCTTATCAAAAAAAGGATAGTAATCGTCGGTCTGCTTGAGATGTTCGTTGGCGTATTGAGTGCCATCCGAGACATGATAGGTTTCACCATCGTAGACAAACGTTGGATCCTGCTGCTGCAGCTCCGCGATTTGCGCTACCAGCGCATCCACCTGTTCCTGGAGGGCCTGCTCGGATGTGCCCTGCGCGAAGCCGGGAAGCAGCGCAAGGACAGCCGCCAGAAGAAGGGAAAGAATTCGGTGCGTTCTCATCGAAAACCGCCTTTCTGAAGCACGGGAGAAGATCAAAAGCGTGCTGACCTAAGAATTATACAACATTTCAAGAAAAATGTCATGGCTCTTGTTTGCCGGGCTGCCCGATGGCTCCGAATACCATCTGGCTCAACGACGCATATCAGGGGGCGAAGCACACCGGGGAGAACGTGTGAAGGAGGCAAAACCCATCCCGCCGCCGGCCAGATCACGGCTTATGCGCAAAACAAAAGGGGAGCCGCAACCCCGCTTTACGCGGATTGCAGCTCCCCGGGTATCTTCTGTCGTCAGAAAGCCTTATTCGGCATCAGCCGCAACGGCATTGGCCGCCGTCCTGCCGGAAACGAAGATTTCAACAATCGCGTTGCCGCCCAGACGGTTGCCGCCATGGATGCCGCCGGTCACCTCGCCCGCAGCGTACAGGCCGGGGATGATGTTTCCTTCGGTATCCAGCACGTGGCGCTCGGTATCCACCTCAACACCGCCCATGGTATGATGCGTGGAGGGGGCCATCAGACGGATACGCAGCGTGGTGTTTTCCAGATCGTAGGTATCCACGTTGTAGCTGCCGTCTTCGTTCTTTTCCACATCGCCGATGGTGCGGGAAGCGATCGACTTGCCCACATCCTCAAACTCGCCCTGGCCCATCACAGCCATGTCGTAGTTGCGGATGGTCTCCAGCACCACGTCGGGATCGGCCGTCACGCCAAGCTCTGCAAACAGGTCGCCCAGCTCGGTGGCCTTGCGGGTGTAGTAGCGGCCGTCGAAGTCACCTTCTTCAAGCTGGATCGGGCCGGGGATGGGCTCGGTCACGTTGTAGATTTCAATGAATACGCCCTTGGTGCCGTTGACTTCCATGCCGTTCTCAAACTCGGCCAGGGACAGCACGTCGCGCTCGGAACCCTCGTCCACGAAGCGCTTGCCCGTGGTGGGGTTGATGTACACGGCGTAGTTGCCGCCGCCGAAGGCCAGGTTGCCGTTGTCCACCCAGGAAATCGGCATCAGCTGGGTGAAGCCCATGCCCGTGGTAGCCGCGCCCACTTCGACAGCCATATCAATGCCGCTGCCGGTGAGGGAGGAGCGGTTGGTGGTCTTGGTGGCCTCGGTCAGGTATTCGCTGGACCAGTAGACGTTGGTGTCGAGCACCATGTCGATGTTGGCAGCATAGCCGCCGGTCGCAAGAATCACGCCTTTGTTGGCATAGGCGGTGACAGGCGTGCCGTCATAGCGGGTTGCCTTGACGCCGATCACGCGGCCGGTGTCGTCGGTGATGAGGCTCTCGGCCGTGGTGCGCAGCATGATCTCGTTGGCCTCGTTGGCGGAGAGGAACTCGTTCATGGGAGCCACGAAGTAGGTGCCCCAGCGGCCGGCATAGCTTTCGGTCTCGCCGTCGCCGTCGGTATCGACATCGGCGCCGATGAACTCGTTTTCACGATACCAAAGCGCACCGATCAGGGTGGGCTGGGTATCCTCCACGAAGGTGGAGCCCATTTCCTCCAGCCAGGGCTTGAGCTCCTGACCGTCCTGGATGAACTGGGTGACCAGGTCGATATCGCCATAGATCCATTCGCTGCCGTCCGCGCTCTGGCGCAGGCCGCCGTAATAGGTCTGGAAGATATGCAGGTTCAGCGTGGAGAAGAGCGTGAGCTGGTTTTCCGGAACGCCCGCGTCCAGCTGCGGCTGCGCCCAGTCCAGATAGGCCTGAATCTCGCTTTTCAGCTCCTTGAGGACGGGCAGGTAATCGGCATGAACGCCATGCTTGGAAAGCTCCTTCATGTCGCCGGCCACATACTCATGATCCTTGTAGTAATCCGCATCGAATTCTTCTTCGTTCCAGTCCAGAATGACCTTCAGCTCGTCGATGCAGCCCTGGACGGACTTGACCTTGTTGTAGGTGTTGCCGTCAAAGCCCACGCCGGTGGTCGCGTCGGGATCTTCGGGGTCCCACACCAGGTAGGGCATCACGCTCTGATACTGGCCGCCGGAGACCAGCGTGTTGCCGCCGACCTCGGCATTGGTTTCAATGACCAGCACGGTGTCGCCGTTCTGCGCAGCCTGAGCGGCCGCGGCGATGCCGGCGCCGCCAGCGCCCACGACAACCACATCATAGGTTCCCTCGATGGGGTCCTGCGCTTCATAGGAGAAGGGCTTGGCTCCCGCCTGCAGCGCCGCCACATCGCAGCCGGCCTGCTCCGCTGCCGCGTTGACGGCATTAAAGACCGCACGGCTGGTAAACGTCGCGCCGGAGACGCTGTCCACACCGGTGGAGGTGTATTCGATGATCTGGGGGAACAGAATCTCGTAGGCAACATCGCCCACATGCTCTGTCTCCGCAGAGGAGACGACCTCGATCGACTCGATGGCGTCCTCCGTGAAGGTGACGCTCAGCACCACGTCGCCGTTGTAACCGGCGGCAGTGCCCTCATAGGTACCCGGCGTGAAGGCGATCTGCGCCGCCTCCTGCGCCTCACCCCTGGCCTGAGCAAGGGCGCTGCTTACAGCGGCCTTGACGGCGTCGCTGGTGATGGTCGCGCCGGTCATGCCGTCCACGCCCTCGGCGTCGGCCTGTCCCACATACGCCGCGCTCATCTGCTCGATGGCCGCGCCGCCCAGCGCCGGGGTTTCACCCTCGCCGGTGATTTCAATCGCGGTGATCGCTTCTTCGTCCACGGTCAGCTTAACGCTTACAGTGCCGCCGAAGCCCTGCGCGGAGGCCTCGTAGTCGCCAGGAGTAAACGTTGCAGCGCCAGCAGTGAACGCCGTGCTCAGCAGCATGACCGCAAGCACGATGCCCGTCCATTTCCTGATGTTCATCCTCTTTTCCCTCCTGTTATAGCGTCGGATGGATCAAATACCATATTTACTATAACCATCAATTATATGGATGTCAAGAAGCTTTTGCCAATTCAGGAATGCCGCGACAGGGCATGTATCGCACAAACGAAAGGACGAACGCAACCTGCCGGTGATAAAGAAGGAAGGGCCGGCAGGGACAGGACGCGAAGGCGGCCTGTCCTTGCGCTTCCCGGAGACGGCGGCAAGGCCGCACCCAAGACGCAGGGCCGCACGGATACGCTTAAGAGGAACTCATGAGCGGATTTCCGTCATAACAACGGGATCAAGCAGCGTATCCAGCTCGCTTTCCGTCAAAAGCCCCCGGCTGTGCGCCAGCTCGCGCACGCTCTTTTCGGAGCACAACGCCTCACGGGCCAGCGAGCACGCGGCGTTGTAGCCGATTTTGGGGCACAGGGCGGTCGCAAGCCCGGCGGAACGGGAGACCTCCTGGCGGCAGACGTTTTCGTTGACCTGAATGCCGCGGATGCAGTGAGCCGTGAGCGTCTGAAGCCCTCCGCTGAACATGGTGATGCCCTGATAAAGGCTGTCAAAAATCACGGGTTCAAAGGCATTCAACTCCAGCTGGCCGCCCTCTACCGCCAGCGTGACCGTCATGTCGTAGCCCACGAGACGGAAGGCGATCTGGTTGACCACCTCCGGGATGACCGGATTGACCTTGCCAGGCATGATGGAGGACCCGTTCTGCCGGGCGGGCAGACTGATTTCGCCCAGTCCGTCCCTCGGGCCGGAGGACATAAGCCGCAAGTCGTTGCAGATCTTGGACAGGCTTGTTGCACAGCCTTTCAGGGCGGCAGAGAGCGCCAGGTAACAATCCGCGTTCTGCGTGGCATCAATGAGATCATGGCTTTGGGTGAAGGGAATGCCGGTCAGCTCCGCCAGCAGCGGAACCACCCGTCCGATATAGGTTGCGTTGGCGTTGATGCCCGTGCCCACGGCTGTGCCGCCAAGGTTGAGAACCAGCATCTCCTGACGCCCGCGGGCCAGCCGCTCGCGCTCCCTGCGCATGACCGAGGCATACGCCGCAAATTCCTGCCCAAGCCGGATGGGCACCGCATCCTGCAGCTGCGTGCGTCCCATTTTCACCACGCCGTCAAACGCCTTGGCGCGTTCGGAGAGGGCCCCGATCAACACGTCCAGCCCGTCCAGCAGGCTTTCGCAGGCCCGAAACAGCGTCATTTTGACGCAGGTGGGGTAGATGTCGTTGGTGGACTGTCCGCAGTTGACATGGTCGTTGGGATGCACGAGCGAATAATCGCCTTTTTTACCGCCCAAAAGCTCGATGGCGCGGTTGGCGATTACCTCGTTGGCATTCATATTGGTGGAAGTGCCCGCGCCCCCCTGGATGGGGTCGACGATGAACTGGTCATGCAGCTTCCCGGCGATCAGATCGTCACAGGCGCGTTCTATCGCATCCGCTATGCGCCCGGGCAACACACCGGCCATGCGGTTGGCTCGCGCACACGCCTTCTTGATCCATGCCATGCTCTCGATCATGGCACCGGGCAGACGCTGGTTGGTGATCGGAAAATTTTCCGCGGCCCGCAACGAATGAATCCCGTAGTACGCCTCCTGGTCGATTTGTTTTTCGCCTACCAGATCGTGCTCCGTTCTATACATAGCCGCATCATAGCTCCTTCCTTATCCTTGGCTTGCTTTCAGTATAGCGATTTGGTATACTATTTTCAAATACCAATTCTACAAACTAACTTATAGGTAAATGCCTATGACTGGAGGAAACCATGACCCTGTTACATGAGATGGCCTATGTGTATGAGGTTTACCGGCAGCGCAGCTTCACCAGGGCAGCACAGGCGCTCTATATTTCCCAGCCCTCCCTGAGTCAGATGATCCGCAAGGCCGAGGGACGAATCGGCACGACGATCTTTGACCGCAGCACCTCGCCCATCGGGCTTACGGAGGCGGGGAGAGCCTACATCCGCGCGGCGGAGCAGGTGCTGCAAATCGAATCGGATCTGCGCCGGTATCTGGATGACGCGGAAAGGTGCATCACGGGCGTATTGACGCTGGGCGGTGCGATGCTGTTTACTTCTTATGTGTTGCCCCCGCTGCTGAGCGCCTTTTCCGAACGCTATCCCGGTGTGGAGCTGCGCCTGCACGAAGCGCCCACAGCCCGCCTGAAGGAGCAGCTGCAGGAGGGGACGCTGGACTTTGCCGTAGACAACAGCGCCTTTGACCCGGCAGTGTACGAGGCGAGGCTTTTCAAACGCGAACAGGTGATTCTGGCTGTACCGCGCGCCTTTGCGGTCAACGAAGCGGCGGCGCGTTTCCGCCTTTCCGCCGCCGATCTGCTTCGGGAGGAAACGCCGCGCGCGCCGCTTTCCCTTTTTCAAGACACCCCATTTTTGATGCTCAAGGAGGGGAATGACACCCGCGAGCGGGCCGAGCGCCTGTGCGCCCGGGCGGGTTTTTCCCCGAAAATCCGGCTTCAGCTGGACCAGCAGCTCGCAGCCTATACCCTCGCGGGCTACGGATTGGGCGCGGCCTTTATCAGCGATACGCTGGCCGTGAGCGCTCCGCCGGACGAGCGGCTGTACTTCTACCGCATCGACAGCCCGGACGTGGAGCGCAGCATCAGCCTGTTTTATAAGCGCACACGTGTATTCAGCGCCCCCATGCGCGCATTTCTGGACCTGCTGCCCGCAGGGGGAAGCACCCCGGATGAAGCCCCTTTTCCCGTTGATCACAAGCGTTGACAGCCGGGAGCTTTTCGGGCAACACCCAAGCGAAGAAAAAACGCCGTTCCGTCGGGAATGGCCACGGCGGAACGGCCAGAGCGCATAGCAAGCAAAGCGGGCGCAGCCACGCGGGCCGCCGGGCGGGGCCTGACGGGCACAAGCCAGGGGGAGATCCTTTCTTTGCAGTATCGAAGCAGAGGCTGATGCCGCAGAAAAGACGGGTCAAGCCCCTTCTCGGCCGGAGGTTTGGCTTGTTTTCAGATCAGGCGCGGCCGGCGCCGGCCCATGCGGCATGCCTTCGCCAGCAGAGCTGCCGGAAAACCCGCCAAAACATCGGGCAGGGAAAAGAAACGGGTTTTCACTGGGCGATGGGCACAGGCGTATCGGCCATCACGTCGTTGACCAGCGTGAGGCAGCGTTCCATCACGCCTTTCTGGGTATCGTCCACATAGTCGGGATAGGTCTGGCCGTCGTTGAGAATCACACGGTAGCGCGTGACGTCATCCTCCTTGCCGCGCCAGGAATAGGTGGGCGTATAGCTCAGGTTGTCAAAGGCCACGCAGCCGGTGGCAGGGTCGTACACCACGTCGGACCGCAGCAGAATGCTGGCCAGGGTGGCACGCTTTTCCCGGTCGTAGGTAAACAGATTGCCCAATGAATAGGCGCACAGCACGGGGTGATACTTGCCGTCTCCCCGATCGGCCGTGAGAATCTCCACCGTTTGCAGCGTGCCGGAATGGGTGCCCAGAATGATATCCGCGCCCGCGTCCGCGATGCCCTGGGCAAGCTCCGTCTGGGTGCTGGTGGGGGCCGTGGCCCCTGCCTTGCCCCAGCACAGGGAAACCACGACCACCTTCGCGCCCGCCTGACGGACTTTGGCAATATCGTCGGCGATCACGGGCAGCTGCTGGCTGGCGATGACGAATGCCTGCTCCTCATCGGTGGTCTGGCGCTTTCCAGAGGAGGTCAGCTCGTTTTGGTAGCTGAGCAGCGCCACGGAAATCCCGTTCACCTCCACCAGCGTAAGGCTGTCGCGCTCCTGCTGCGAGGCATATACGCCATAGGGCGTCATTCCTGCGGCAGATACCGCCTCCTGGGTTTCAACAAGCCCGGAGACGCCGCCGTTGAGCGCGCCGTAATATCCCAGACACAAGGCGTTGACGCCCGTCGCGTGAAGAGGCGCGAGCACGTCTGCGGGAATGTTGGAATCGCTCAGTTTCGCGCTGGCGATCACGTTGTTTTCCAGCGTGGCGATGCTCAGGTCGGCCGCCAGGTCGCCCGCCAGGTCGCCAAAGAGGATGTCGAAGCGGTAGGTATCGTCGTCCGTCAGCGCTTTTTGCACATTGGAATTGATCTGAATGCTGCCTGCCGCGCACAGCGAAAAGCGCTGCTCAGGCGGCTCGGTTGGCGCTGCGGGAGTGGGTGTGGCGGTGGCCAGCTCGGAGGGAGGAAGCACGGAGGCCTGTGGCGTGGGACCGACGAGCGACACGCCGGATGCCGCAATCTGGGACAGGGACTGATCGATGGCCACCGCCAGCTCAGCCGCGTTGGTGCGCACATCGGTCGTACCCGTCAGCCTGGGCAGCAGGGCACAAAATCCCCCGAGCACCACGATGGTTAAAAGGAGCATCACGACGGTTCCCAGTGACACGCCCCGTCTTGAACGCCTGCGTCGGCTCATGGAAAGCCTCCTTCATTCCATAGGTATTGAAAAAAACAAACGTGCGCCAATCGGAGCCCGCGGGCCACGAAGGGCTTGACCAATGGATGAAGCAATGATATCATAACCAATAACCGATATGCAAGTTTGAGGAGTGACGGCCATGAAGATCAGTTTTTCCACCCTGGGCTGTCCGCGCTGGAGCTGGCGGGAGATTTTGGCGACCGCCTGCGATCTGGGCTACGGCGGCGTGGAGGTACGCGGCGTCGGCAACGATATCTCGGTTCCCAGCATTCCCGCCTTTTCGGATGAAAACCTGGACAAAACCAAGGCGGAGCTTGCCCGATTGAACCTGGCCATCCCCTGCCTGGACAGCGATTGTTGCATTCACCTGCGCGAAACGGAGCAGACCACCAACGAGGAAATCCGGGCCTACATTCACCTGGCGCAGAAGCTGGGCGTGCCCTATGTGCGCGTGATGGCGACCGCGCCCGTTCCTCAGCCCGCCGGTACGGTGGATGAGGGCTACGTGCAGCACCGCGCGGTGGAGATGGGGCATTACGCGCTGGAACACGGCGTGAAAATGCTGATTGAGACCAACGGCGTGTGGAGCGACAGCGAGAAGCTGGCCCGGCTGATGAGCACCATCAGCTGCGAGGGCGTGGGTGTCCTGTGGGATGTCCATCATCCCTACCGCTTCATGCACGAAAAGCCGGAAACCACCTATCAGAACCTGCGCCCCTGGCTGTGCCATACCCATTTTAAGGACAGCACCGCCACGGCGGACGGCTACCGCTATGCCCTGCCCGGCTTTGGCGACGTGCCGCTGGAAGAAATCGTGGGCGTGCTCAAGGATGGCGGCTACGACGGGTTTTATTCGCTGGAATGGGTCAAGCGCTGGGATACGACGCTGGAGGAACCGGGCATCGTCTTTGCGCACTTTGCCAACTATATGCGCACGCTCTGACGGCGCCATTGCCGGGAGCTTGCTAAGGGGCGGCCGCCGGAGGGCGGCGGCCCCTTTGTGATGCGCGGAAAGGTCGAACGTATGTTTGACAACCGTACCTAAAACCTGTATCATAGCAAAGACAAGGAGGCGTGGCGCATGATTGTTTTGGGCGTCGACCCCGGACTGGCCACGCTTGGCTGGGGCGTGATCGAGGCAGAGCGGGGAAGTCAGCGGCTGGTGGACTATGGCTGCATTCTGACCACGCCGCAGCAGTCCTTTCCCGACCGGCTGTGCCAGATCGGGCGGGATATGCGCGCGCTGCTGAGGCAGTACCGGCCGGAGGAGATCGCCTTTGAGGAATTGTTCTTTGCGCGCAATGTGACCACGGCGCTCACCGTGGGCGCGGCGAGGGGCGTGAGCCTGGCCGCCTGCGCCGAGTATACCGACCGGCTGTATGAATACACGCCCATGCAGGTCAAGCAGGCCATCGCAGGCTATGGCAAGGCCGAAAAGCAGCAGGTGCAGCAGATGGTAAAACTCCTTTTGCATATGCAGGACATCGCCCGCCCCGACGACGCGGCAGATGCCATCGCCATCGCGCTGACCCACGCCGCCACGGGTCCCGCGCGCGAGCAATTTAAAATGAAGTGAGGCGCTGACATGATCGCAATGGTAAAGGGCACCCTGATGGAAAAAAGCGAGGGAGAGGCCGTTGTGATGACCGCCGGCGGCCTGGGCCTGCGCGTGATGTGCAGCATGAACACGCTGGCCGTGCTGCCTGCCGCCGGGCAGGAATGCACGCTGTATACCTTTATGAACGTGCGGGAGGACGCCATGGAGCTCTTCGGCTTTTGCCAGAAGGAGGAGCGCGACATGTTCAAGCGCCTGACCTCCGTAAGCGGCATCGGCCCAAGGAGCGCGCTGGGCGTGCTGGGCAGCATGCCGCTGGCGGATCTGCGCCTGGCCATCCTCACCGGGGACGCCGCAGCGCTGTCCCGCGCGCCGGGCATCGGCAAGAAAACGGCGCAGCGCATCAGTCTGGAGCTCAAGGACAAGCTGGCGCAGGATGCGCTTTCCGGCGCGGCGGGACTGGACGACGCGGCCTTTGCCATCGAACCCGATGCGCCCGCACAGGACGCGCTGGGCGAGGCGCTGCTGGCCCTTAAGTCGCTGGGATACACGCCGCAGGAGGCGGCCGCGGCGCTCAAGGGCGTCAAGGGGCAGGCGGAGACGCCGGATGAGCTGATCAAGCTCGCCCTGCGCCACATGGCGCAAAACATGTGAGGGAAGAAGAGAGGATAGGGCATGGACGACCGCATCGTTTCCACGGGCTTCCGGCAGGGCGAGGACGAGCAGGAGCAGAGCCTGCGCCCCAAAACCCTGCGGGAATACATCGGTCAGGAGAGCGTAAAGCGGAATCTGCATATCTCCATCGAGGCGGCGCTCAAGCGCCACGAGCCGCTGGACCATCTGCTGCTCTACGGTCCGCCGGGCCTGGGCAAAACCACGCTGGCAGGGATTATCGCCGCGGAGATGGGGCAGAACATCCGCATCACCAGCGGCCCCGCCATTGAAAAGGCGGGCGACCTGGCCAGCATTCTGACCAATCTGAGCGACGGCGACGTGCTCTTTATCGACGAGATCCACCGCCTGAGCCGCTCCGTGGAGGAAGTGCTCTACCCTGCCATGGAGGACTACGCGCTGGATATCATGATCGGCAAGGGACCCACGGCGCGCAGTATTCGTCTGGACCTGCCGCGCTTTACCCTGGTGGGCGCCACCACGCGGGCGGGGCTTTTGAGCGCGCCGCTGCGCGACCGCTTCGGCATTCTGTTCCGGCTGGAGATGTATTCGCCGGAGGAGCTGGCGGCCATCGTGCGGCGCAGCGCGGGCATTCTGAACGTGCACGCGGATGACGAGGGCATTCTGGAAATCGCCCGCCGCAGCCGCGGCACGCCGCGTATTGCCAACCGCATGCTCCGCCGCGTGCGCGACTTTGCGCAGATCCGGGCGGGGGGCGTGATTACGCTGGAGGTGGCCCGGCAGGGTATGGATCTTCTGGATGTGGACGAGCTGGGACTGGAAAAGCTGGACCGCGCCATGCTGGAAACCATGATCGACAAGTTTGGGGGCGGACCGGTGGGTCTGGAAACCCTGAGCGCCATGACGGGCGAGGACGCCTCCACCATCGAGGACGTGTACGAGCCGTACCTGATGCAGCTGGGCTTTCTCACACGCACGCCCAGAGGCCGTGTGGTCATGCCCGCCGCTTATGAACACCTGGGGCGCAAGCCGCAGACGCCGCCCGACGAGGGGGAACAGTTGCGTATATGAAAACCAGCGATTTTGATTATGAGCTGCCGCAGGAACTGATCGCGCAGACGCCCATCGAGCCGCGCGATCACAGCCGCCTGCTGGTGTACGACCGTGCGGACCGCAGCGTCAGGCACCTGCATTTTTACGATCTGCCGCAGTTTCTGCATGCGGGCGACGCGCTGGTCATCAATGAAACGAAGGTGATTCCCGCGCGCCTGCTGGGCCAGAAGGAGGACACTGGCGTGCCGGTGGAGCTGCTGCTTCTCAAGCGCCTGGAGCGCGACGTGTGGGAGGCGCTGGTCCGACCGGGCCGCAGGCTTCGCCCCGGCACGATGTGCGTGTTTGGCAAAGGGCTGCTGAGGGCGGAAATCATCGACAATGCCGAGGACGGCGGGCGCAAGGTGCGCTTCCACTATCAGGGCGTGTTCGAGGAGATTCTGGATCGGCTGGGCCAGATGCCGCTCCCGCCCTACATCCATGAGAAACTGATGGACAAGACCCGCTACCAGACCGTCTACGCCCGCGAGGAGGGCAGCGCTGCCGCGCCTACGGCGGGCCTGCATTTCACGCCGGAGCTTCTGGACCGTGTGCGCAGGATGGGCGTGGATGTGGTGCCGATCGTGCTGCATGTGGGGCTGGGCACCTTCCGTCCCGTGAAAACGGAGGACCTCAGCCAGCATCACATGCATGTGGAGCACTATGAGGTGCCGCCGGAAGCGGCGGCGCGTATCAACGCGGCGCGCGCGGCGGGCGGCCGCTGCGTATGCGTAGGCACCACCAGCGTGCGCACGCTGGAAACCGTCACCGGCGAGGATGGAATCATCCGCGCTCAAAGCGGGGATACGGGCATCTTCATCATGCCCGGCTATACCTTCCATGCGACGGACGCGCTGATTACCAACTTCCACCTACCGCAGAGCACGCTTTTGATGCTCATTTCCGCCCTGATGGGGCGTGAGGAGGCGCTGCGCGTCTACCGTGAGGCGGTGAAGGAACGTTACCGGTTTTTTTCTTTCGGGGACGCCATGCTGATCCTTTGAGATTCATGCTGGTCAAAGGGGAGGGGCCTGACGAGGCTGCCCTGGCATCGAAGCGGCTCCTCCATTCCTCTTCACTGAGACATACGCTCCCTGTGCAGATGCGTGTCATTCGGTCGGCCAGGCGCCGCGGCGCCCTGTTTGCGTCGTGCCTGTCCCAGATGAATTGCTGCGCTTCCGTAAAAACCCATCAAATTTTCGTGCAACCACTTTTTACAAAGGAAAAGTTGTGCTATACTATGAATGTATGTGTCCGCATCACACACTATGTTGAAACAGGAGGATACAATCAATGCAATATTCAAGAGAAGTCGAGGAAATGGTATGCGTCAAAAAGGGCCCCAACCATGGCCCCGCTCCCATCCCCGAAGAGGGCAAGTGGGTGCAGAGCCGCGAGATCAAGGATATCAGCGGCCTGACGCACGGCGTTGGCTGGTGCGCTCCCCAGCAGGGCGCCTGCAAACTGACCCTCAACGTTAAAGAAGGGATCATCCAGGAGGCGCTGGTGGAGACCATCGGCTGCAGCGGCATGACCCACTCTGCCGCCATGGCCGCCGAGATCCTGCCCGGCAAGACCGTGCTGGAAGCCCTCAATACCGACCTGGTCTGTGACGCCATCAACACCGCCATGCGCGAGCTGTTCCTGCAGATCGCCTACGGCCGCACCCAGAGCGCCTTCAGCGAGGGCGGCCTGGTCATCGGCGCGGGCCTGGAGGACCTGGGCAAGGGCCTGCGCAGCCAGGTGGGCACCATGTATGGAACCCTCAAAAAGGGCGTTCGCTATCTGGAGATGGCCGAGGGCTATGTGCTCAAGCTGGGCCTGGACAAGGATCATGAGGTCATCGGCTATCAGTTTGTGCACCTGGGCAAGATGATGGAAGCCATCAAGAATGGCACCGATCCCAAGGAAGCTTACGAAAAGAACGTCGGCACCTATGGCCGCTTCGCCGAGGCCGTCGAATACATTGATCCCCGTCATCAGTAATCCGAATTTGTTAAGAGGTGAGTGGAAATGGCTACTTTTGAAGGATACGAAAGAAGAATCGGCAAGATTGAGGGCGTCCTCAAGCAGTACGGCTTCACCGATCTGGATTCGATGGCGCAGTTTGTAAAGGACAAGGGCGTTGATGTGGACGGCATCGTCCGCGGCGTACAGCCCATCGCTTTTGAAAACGCTGTGTGGGCGTACACCCTGGGCGCGGCCATTGCCCTCAAGAAGGGCTGCAAGACTGCCGCCGAGGCTGCCACCGCTATCGGCGAAGGCCTGCAGGCGTTCTGCATTCCCGGCTCCGTGGCCGATCAGCGCGCTGTGGGCCTGGGCCATGGCAACCTGGGCGCCATGCTGCTGAGTGAAAACACCAAGTGCTTTGCCTTCCTGGCCGGCCATGAGAGCTTTGCCGCTGCTGAGGGCGCCATTGGCATTGCCCGCACCGCCAACAAGGTGCGCAAGGAGCCCCTGCGCGTCATCCTCAACGGCCTGGGCAAGGACGCGGCCTACATCATCAGCCGTATCAACGGCTTCACCTACGTGCAGACCCAGATGGATTACAAGACCGGCGAAGTCAAGATCGTCAAGGAAACCGCCTACTCCGACGGCGAAAAGGCCAAGGTGCGCTGCTATGGTTGCGACGACGTGACCGAGGGCGTGGCGATCATGCGGCTGGAGGACGTCGATGTGTCCATCACCGGCAACAGCACCAACCCCACCCGCTTCCAGCATCCCGTGGCTGGCACATACAAGAAGTGGGCTGTTGAAAACGGCAAGAAGTATTTCTCCGTGGCCTCCGGCGGCGGCACCGGCCGCACCCTGCATCCCGACAACATGGCCGCCGGCCCCGCCAGCTATGGCATGACCGACACCATGGGCCGCATGCACTCCGATGCGCAGTTTGCCGGTTCCTCCTCCGTGCCTGCGCATGTGGAAATGATGGGCCTCATCGGCATGGGCAACAACCCCATGGTCGGCGCGACCGTGGCTGTGGCTGTGGCCATTGAGGAAGCCAGCAAGTAAGTTTCCGCATGAAAAAGAGCCCGTCCACCCGGACGGGCTCTCAGCTTGTCGAAAAAGTCCGCCTGCGGCGATCTTTTCCGACAGAACGCGTTTCCCCTGCGCTTTCAGCGCGGCCGGGGAAACGTGCAAGGAAACTTTGCTGCGCAAAGCTACCGAATCCACCGCACATGTCGCTGAATTCGAAATACAGCTCGGAGGGCTGCGGCCCTCCGAACCTCCCGGAAAATTTTTTGCAGTCTGAGAGCCCGTCACCCCCGGACGGGCTCTTTTCCTTTTTTACAGGCACAGCCGCCCCTGGTCGATCAGGGTTTGGCCGTCGGCCACCAGCGTAGCGCCGGTCATAATCAGGTCGTAATGGCAGGCGGCCTTGACCGTGCCGCCCAGCGTGATGCTGGTTCCGATGCCGATGTGCACCGATCCTTCCACGCCCTCGTCCTCCAGCATGAAGCCCATGAACGAGCAGCACGGATTCATGCCGACCCCCAGCTCCGCGATGTTGAATACGTTGGGGTCCTTTCGGGAAAGCAGGTCGTTATACAGCATGCGGGCCTGCTCGCCGCCCGTCATGGACAGGATGAATCCGTCCCGGACCTCGCAGCAGACCGGCTCCCTGAGTACGCCGATGCCCAGATAGGGGACGCTTGCATCCGCCACGATCCGTCCATTGGCCGTGCCTTCCAGCGGAGACACGTTGGCCTCAATCGTAGGGATGGTGGAAAACTGCCCTTTGTCTACGACGCCGTAGAGCGCATTGCCCCGGCGGCCCTTTGCGCTGAAGGAGAGAGAGGTGCCCTGCGGCGTCTCCAGCCGCACGCTGCCGCTTCCGGCGAGCGCAGCGGCCATGGCGCGGCAGCGCGGGGCAATGGCCCGAAAATCCGCCTGGATACCGCCGCGCACCATCATCTCCTCGGTGAACTGGGTCAGCACCAGCCCACGGGCACCCGCCGCCGTCGCCTCCCTGACCGCGTGCGTGTGGGTGATGGAGCGGCTGACCGCACAAAGAAACACGTCCGAGGCACGCATGGCCGCCGCGATGGCGGCGGGCGGCTCCTGGCCGTCCAGATCACGCGGCGTCATCACCGCGAGGGTCGCCTCGGCACCGGCCGCATAGGCCGCGGCGGCCAGGCTTTCCGCGATGCTCATCTTGGAATGCTCCGTGATAATAAGCACCTGTTCTCCGGGCTGAACGCCCGCGCATGTGTTCACCACCGTGGAAGCGCCCCGGCTCATCCGCAAATCGTACATGGCTGCCCCCTCCTGCCTTTGGAGTGATCTGCCTCTATTATAAGGCGGATCCGCGGGCCTTTCAAGAAAAAGAAAAGCGGCGTTTTCATCCTGTTCAAACGCCGCATGCCGTGCTATAATGATTGCCGAATGGAAAGGAGCATCAAGCCTATGAGCCGTTTGGGAGATTTGCTGCGCACCGAACGCCTGCGCAGAAACATGACGCTGAAACAGGTCGCCCGCCTGGGGGGCGTCAGCGAGGGATATCTGAAGGATGTGGAAGAGGGACGCCGCATTATTGCAGATGACCAGGCGCGCCGCATTCTCAAGAAAATCGGACTGAAGGAACACAACGAGGAAGGATTTACCCTGGATGACATTGCGGCTACGGTGGATCTGGAAACCGTCGCACCCAAGCCTGCGCCCCGCCCCGCCGTGCAGCCGCGTCAGGCAGAGAAGCCTGCCGAGAGCGAAACCGTGTACAAGAGCGAGAACCCGGTCTCCGGCGGCGTGTGGCTGGATGCGCTGACCAGCGTGCTCAAGCGCGTTCCGGTGTACAATGCGGTGCTGAAGGAGGTCGATCATCGCCTGCTGCCCATTCTGGATGGGCGCATCGAGGGCGCCGCGCCGGACAAGGTCTTTTACCTCGTGGCCCCGGATGACAGCATGCGCGGCTTCCGGATTCTGCGGGATGACCTGTGCCTGATCGTGCCCTCCGGCAGCCCTATTGACGGCGCGGTGATGCTCGTGGAGCACAACCAGCACCGCTACCTTCGCAAGGTCAAGAAGCTGGATGCGCTCAACGTGCTTTTGCAAAGCTACGACCGGGAATATGCGGCGGAAACCTGCGCTCTGCCGGACGTCAACTTCCTGGGCCGGGTTGTCAAGGTGGAATTCTCGCTCTGAGTTCAGCCCAGCGCCACGTCCAGCACCATCATCACCAGAAAGCCCAGCATCACGCTCAGCGTGCCGGTATGGCTGTGTTCGCCCAGACTGGCTTCGGGGATGAGTTCCTCCACCACCACGTAGATCATCGCGCCTGCCGCAAAGGCCAGAAGCCACGGCATCACGCCGGTGATCATTCCCGCCGCCAGCACACCCAGTACGCCCGCGATGGGCTCGACAATACCGCTGAGCGCCCCGTAAACAAAACTGCGCGTGTTGCTCAGGCCCTCTTTTTTCAGAGGCAGCGAGATCGCCGCGCCTTCGGGAAAGTTCTGCAGCGCCATGCCAAGCGAAAGCGCCAACGCGCCGGAGAGAGGCATGGCGCTGCTGTTGCCGGCCAGCCCGAATGCCAGGCCCACGGCAAGTCCTTCCGGCACGTTGTGCAGCGTGACGGCCAGCACCAGCATGGTCGTGCGGGCAAACGAGCTTTTCAGCCCCTCCGGCTCATCGCTGCCGGGATGCAGGTGAGGGAGCAGACGGTCCAGCGCCAGCAGAAACACGGCGCCCAACACAAAGCCGCCCGCCGCGGGAAGCCAGGCGGGCTCGCCGGACTTTTCGGCCATTTCCATAGCGGGAACCAGCAGCGACCACACTGAAGCGGCGATCATCACCCCCGCGGCAAAGCCCAGGAAGGCCCGCTGCATGCCGTGCGGGATATCTTTTTTGAAAAAGAAAACCGTGGCGGCGCCCAACGCCGTCGCCAAAAAGGTGAACATCGTGCCCAGAAAAGCAAGATAGATGGGGGACATCCGGAAAAAACCTCCTTACGCGAAAAGGGGATTGCAATTATCTATATGATAGCATAAAATAACGCCTGTGAAACCACAAAAGCGGCTGGGAGGCGCGGATACATGAAGAACGAATCCTGGATACAGACGCTTAAGGATTACGTCATGCTGACGGTGGGCACAATGCTGATCGCCATAGGCGTATACTTTTTCAAATTCCCCAATCATTTTTCCACCGGCGGGGTCAGCGGCATTTCCATTATACTGGCCCATTATGCCCCGAACCTGTCCGCCGGCGCGTTCGTGTTCATCATCAACATGGCGCTGCTGGCACTGGGCTTTGCCGTATTCGGGCGCTCTTTCGGGATGCGCACGGCCTATACCAGCCTGGTCCTGTCCTGCGCTACGTGGGGGCTGGAATACATTGTGCCCATGGATGCGCCCATGACCAGCCAACCCCTGCTTGAGCTGATTTTCGCAGTGGGCCTTCCGGCGGTGGGAAGCGCCATCCTCTTTAACATGCAGGCTTCCAGCGGCGGCACCGACATCGTGGCCATGATTCTCAAGCGCCACACCAGCGTCAACATCGGCAACTGTCTCCTGTGCGTGGACTTTCTGATTACGGTGGCGGCCTGTGTGGCTTTCGGCATGGAAACCGGTCTGTTCAGCATGCTGGGCCTGGTGCTGAAATCCGTGATTGTGGACATGGTGCTGGAAAACATCAAGGTTCATAAGTGCTTCCAGATTATTACCGAAAAGCCCTCGGAGATTGTTCATTTCATCGTGACCGTCCTTGGACGTGGCGCAACGGAGCTGCACGGAGAGGGCGCCTATACCCATGAGGATAAAACGGTGATTCTCACCGTGGTCAACCGGTATCAGGCCATTAAGCTGCGCAAGTATACGCGTGAAGTAGACCCGCACAGCTTCGTGCTCATCACCAATTCCACGGAGATCATCGGCAAGGGTTTCCGGGGGCTGATGTGAGGACCTGCGGCAATTCAGCGGCGAAGCGCTCCAGCAGACGGTTGACAGTCTCCGGCGCGTCGGCGTTCGCGTTGTGGCCCGCATGGGGAATCCATGCCAGCGGAATCTCCGTCCTTTCGTGCCAGGCCCGGTTATACCGAATGCACGATCCGGCGCGGTCCTTTTCTCCGCAAATGAGCAGCGCCGGACAGGGAATGCGGTACGTCAGGTTTGCTTCCATCGCCTCGGCCAGCATGCGGTATCCGTGGCCGGCCAGGCCGGCATACCGTTCCTGCTGCCCGGCATAGACCTGCATCATGTCGCGCATCTGTTTGCGTCCGTACTCGGATACGGCTACCCCCGCCGTTCCCCATCGGAGCAGGTATTTCCAGGGAATGAGGCGATAGAGCGGCTCCATTCTTTTCAGAAGCCAGATCTCAAGGCCGGTGGTATAGCTCCTTTGCAGCGGTGCGGAGTCGATAGCCACAAAGCCCTTGATTCTGTCGGGGTAGAGCTCGCAATAGGCCTGCGCCACATATCCGCCCATGGACTGGCCGATGAGGACGGGATGTTCGACGCCCTGCGCGCGGAGAATTTCCTCCAGCCAGCGCGCTTCATCCATCAGGCTGAAGGAGAGCTCAAAGGGCCAGGAGGCGGCATGGCCCGGCGCGTCCCAGACCAGCACGTTGTACCTGCTTTGAAAATACCCGATCTGCCGCTCAAACAGCCTGTGATCGGCCGTCAGCCCTGGCAGGAATACCAGCGTAAAGCGGTCGCGGATGATGTTTTCGGAAAGCCAGAAATGAATCTCGCCGTTTGCGGTGCTATGGATGCCTTCCCGCACAAGCGCCACCTCCATCATGCTCAAAGACCCGGCGTGCCGTTTTTTCCGGCGCGCCGGGCCTTTCCCTGTTATCCTTGATGCGTGCTTTACTTGGCGTTCTTGACTTCCTGCCACAGGGCGTTGTAGATGGCGATGAAGTCCTGAATGTCATGGAAATACTCGCAGTTGGCCACATCCTCGGCAGGGGGGTTCATGGTGGTGTTGGAGGTGTATTCCTCGCCCATGAGCTTGATGGCCTCGGTGTTGGGGGTGGAGTACCAGATGGCCTCGCAGTTCTTCTGCGCGATGTCCGGGCGGCAGAGGAAGTTGATAAACGCTTCGGCGTTCTCCTTATTCTTGGCCGTCTTGGGGATCACCATGCAGTCCACCCACACGTTGCTGCCTTCTTTGGGAATGGCATAGGCAAGATCGGGGTTGAGGTCGATGGCATACTGCGCGTCGCCGGACCACATCACAGCCAGCGCGGCCTCGCCCGCAACCATCTTATCCTTGGTTTCGTCCACCTGATAGGCCTTGACCACGCCGCTCTGCTTTTGCTCGATGAGCTTCTGCTTGGCGGCCTCCAGCGCTACGGGATCGCGGGTGTTCATGGAGTAGCCCAGGTATTTGAGGGTTACGCCCATGGTATCGCGGATGGAATCCAGCATGAACACGTTGTTCATATAGTCGGTATCCCACAGGATGCCCCAGGAATCCACCGGCTCGGACACCATCGTGGTATTGTAGAGAATGCCCACGGTGCCCCACATGTAAGGCACGGAGTGCGCGTTGTTGGGATCATAGTCGGGGTTGAGCAGGCTTTCCAGCGTGTAGGACATGTTGGGCACATTATCGTAGTTGATCTCGGCCAGCAGGTCCTCGGCAATGAGGCGCTCGACGCAGTACTCGGAGGGAAAGATCACGTCATACGCGCCGGGATTGGCGCGGACGGACACCATCATATCCTCGTTGGTGGTAAAGCGCATGTAGTTGACGTGGATGCCCGTTTCCTCCTCAAACTGGTCCAGGACGGCCTCATCGATGTAGTCCTCCCAGTTGTAGACGTTGACGACCTCCTGCGCGGAAGCGGCAAGGGGCAGAAGCAGAGCCAGGGAAAGCAGAAGAACCAACCACTTTTTCATGACAGTACCTCCTAAAGTTTCTGGGGATATGCGTCACGCCTTCTGGCTGTTGTCAGCGGTACGGCGGTTGACGATGATGAGCAGCACCAGCAGCGCCACAAACATCAGCGCGCTCAGCGCGTTAAGCGTCGGGTCGATGCCGATGCGCGCCTTGGAATAGATGAGCGTAGAGAGGTTTTGCACCATGGGGCTGGTGGTGAAGTAGCTGATGGTGAAATCATCCAGGGACAGGGTAAAGGCCAGCATCGCGCCCGTGATGATGCCCTGGCGGATTTCGGGGATGATTACATGGGTGAGGGCATAGCCCGGCGTTGCGCCCAGGTCCAGCGCAGCCTCATAGCTGTGCTTGTTCATCTGCTTGAGCTTGGGCATGACGGACAATATGACATAGGGCGTATTGAAGGTGATGTGCGCCATAATCATGGTAATCAGCCCGCGTTCCACCTTCGTAAACAGGAACAGAAGCATCAGCGAAATGCCTGTCACGATGTCCGGCATGGTCATGGGAATGTTGGTCAGCGTCATCATCACGCTCTGGGGACGCCTTTTCATGCTGTAGATGCCAATGGCTGCCAGCGTTCCCAGAATGGTGGCGATCACGGCGGCGATCACCGCCACTGCGATGGTCACCTGCAGCGCCTGCATGATGGAGCGGTCCTGAAACAGCTCGGCATACCAGCGGAAGGAGAACCCCTCCCATTTGGCGCGGCTCTTGCCGGCGTTGAAGGACTGGGCGATCATCACCACGATGGGGATATAGAGGAAGAGCATGATGATGGCCAAATAGAACTTTTTGAAGAAAAGCCTTGGCTTTCTCATATCAGCGAGCCTCCTTCCCCTTCGGGATCGGCTTTGCGCAGGATGCTCAGACTGAGCAGGATCAGGATCATCATAATCAGGCTCAGCGCGCTGCCTACGTTCCAGTTGCCCTCGGTGAGAAACTTGCTTTCGATCAGATCGCCGAACATCATGGTGTTGCCGCCGCCCAGAATACGGGGGATAAAGAACGTGGTCACCGACGGCATAAACACCATGGTGATGCCGCTGATGACTCCCGGCAGGCTGAGCGGCGCCGTTACGCGCGCAAACTTGTTCCAGGCATTGCAGCCCAGGTCCTGCGCAGCCTCGCCCAGCTGAGGATCCAGCTTGGTAAGCGACGTGTAGATGGGGAACACCATGAAGGGCAGGAAGTTATACACCATGCCCAGCAGCACCGCGCCGGAATTGTACATCAGCTGCACGCCCTCAAAGCCCAGCAGGCGCAGGAAGTTGTTGATCAGCCCCTGATCCTCCAAAAGGCTCATCCAGGCGATGGTGCGCAAAAGGAAGTTCATCCACATGGGGATGATGAAAAGAACCACGATGGTTGAGCCGATCTTCATGTTCCGGTCCGCCATGTACAGCGCGGCCGGATAGCCCAGCAGAAGGCTGATCAGCGTGCAGAGGAAGGCCATCCACAGCGAATAGACCAGCGTGTCGACATTGACCGTGCCGCGGGAAATGAACGCCGCAGCCTCCGGCCCCATCTGGGCATAAAGCTGGTTCTTGGTATAGTTGGAATCCCAGAAGTGGCGGAAATTGTCCAGCGTAAAGGCCCCGTTGGCATCAGTAAAGGCATAGTAGGCCACCAGAATGCAGGGCAATACGGTGAAAAGGATCATCCACAGCGTATAGGGCGAGGCGAACAGGCTGCGTTTCACCCCGTGGTTGCGGCGCACGGACAGCGCCACAAGCGCCACAAAGCACACCAGTCCCGCGCCCATCAGCGCCCAGCCCCACCAGGGCAGCGACATATTATACATCCTTGGGCGCCTCCTTGGGCATTGGCTTCATAATGTGAATATTGAAGGGGACGATGTTGATGCCGACGCGAGAGCCCTGGGGTTGCATGACGGTGGAATGCACCTTGAAAACCGTTTCGCCGGTATCAATCATCATTTCATAATGAACGCCCTTGAACAAGACGCTCTTGACCACGCCGCTGATCTGGCCGATGTCCTCGCCCACGAGCATGATGTCCTCCGGACGCACCACCACGTCTACCGGCGCATCTTCACCGAAGCCGGAGTCCACACAGGGGAAGTCGTTGCCGCTGAAATGCACCAGCTCGTCGCGTACCATGGTGCCGCGCAGGATGTTGCTCTCGCCAATGAAGTCGGCGACAAAGGCGTTGACCGGCTCGTCGTAGATGCGTTTGGGGTCGCCGATCTGCAAAATGTGGCCGTCGCGCATGACCACCACGGTATCGCTCATGGTGAGCGCTTCCTCCTGGTCGTGCGTTACGTAGATAAATGTGATGCCCAGGCGCTGCTGCATGCTTTTCAGCTCCAGCTGCATTTCCTTGCGCAGCTTTAAATCCAGCGCGCCAAGGGGCTCGTCCAAAAGCAGCACCTCCGGATGGTTGACCAGCGCGCGGGCGATGGCGATGCGCTGCTGCTGGCCTCCGGAAAGCTGATCTACGCTGCGCTTGCCGTAGCCGCTCAGATTTACCAGGTCCAGCATATGGTCCACACGCTTTTTGATTTCATCGCGCGGCACCTTGGCAATCTTGAGGCCAAAGGCGATGTTTTCCTGGACGTTCAGGTGGGGAAACAGCGCATATTTTTGAAAGACCGTGTTGACGCGGCGCTTGTAGGGCGGCAGGTCGGTGATGTCGCGGCCCTCAAAGAGCACGGTGCCTTCCGTGGGATATTCAAAGCCGCCGATGATGCGAAGCGTGGTCGTCTTGCCGCAGCCGCTGGGGCCCAGCAGAGTCACAAACTCCTTCCTGCGCACATACAGGTCGATGTTGCTCAGGACCCTCGTGCCGTCAAACTCCTTGGATACGCCCTTGAGGTCGATGAGATGCTGCTTGTCAATCATGGCCGCGTTCTCCTTCGTTTGAGAATGAATATCAAAAGCTGGGCGGTGTAGAAACCCACAGCACGGCGGCGGGGCGGGCACTCACGTTTTCCAGATAGTGCGTGGCACTGGGACGCAGACAAAAGCTGTCGCCTTTTTTTACCGTGTAGCTGCGCTTGCCCGCCACCAGAGTGACCTGCCCGCGCAGCACATAGCCAAATTCCTCGCTTTCCAGCGGGGGAAGCACCGGACTTTTGCCGCCGGGCGACAGCTCCAGCAAGATGGGTTCCATGCTGTTTTTCTGAGCGTCCGGCACAAGCCAGGTAATTTTGTGCCCGGATTCTTCGTCCTCTTTTTCAAACATGTCCTGCGGGGCAAAAACCACCTTTTCGGCGCTGTCGTCGCTGAAAAAACTCTGCAGCGTAACGCCAAGGCATTCCAGCATGTCCTTGAGCGTGGCGATGGAGGGAGAGGCAAGTTCCCGCTCTACCTGGGAGATAAACCCTTTGCTCAGCTCGCAGCGGTCGGCGAGTTCCTCCTGGGTAAGGCCCCGTTGGATGCGCAATTCGCGCAGCCGTTCACCGATCTCCATGGCGCTGACCTCCTTGATGGGCAGGGAGCCATCCCTGACCGTACCTGACAGCAAGTTTAGAAATAGTAAACTTCAAAGCGGAGAATATTAAACCACAATCACCGTACAATGTCAATATCGTTTTTCACAAAATTCGCCTATTTTTTTCGGCGCGCCTTTCGAAAAAAATTCGGGAAAATGCAAAAAGAAATGCTTGACAACCATGGGGAAGGCAGGTATAATATCACCTGTGCCCTGAAAGCGCTGCTGGCAAGAGCAAAGACAACTGGGTGTGGCGCAGTTTGGTAGCGTGCTTGAATGGGGTTCAAGAGGCCGGAGGTTCAAATCCTCTCACCCAGACCAAGAAAGATCTCAATTTTGATATGATGTATCAGAATTGAGATTTTTTCATATCATCCGCTTTTTGCCGCGCGCTGCTGCGGAGCGTGGGCCACAGCAGCAAAAGCGCAGAAATCGGCACAAAACCGCATCTGTGTTGTTCCCTCAGGCATGAATATCCCTTATGATTCTATTGTCAGCCAGGGCTGAACAAGATTGAAAGGGGATTACACGATGAACACCGATAAGATCTATGCAGAGGCTATCGCCAACGAATACGCACCCAAGGACACTTCCAAGGTTCTTGCGCTGAAAAAGCTGGACAGAAAGACAAAGAACAAAGCCAATATTTTTGCCTATACCTTTGGAATCGTGATGACGCTTGTCCTGGGAACCGGAATGTGCCTTTCCATGGGGATACTGGGCGACGGGAGCGCCGTCATCATGGGATGCGGGATCGCCCTGGGGCTTTTGGGGATTGCCGGTGTCGGTATGAACTATCCCATCTATAAAAAGCTGCTCAACGCCGGCAAGGAAAAATACGCCTTTGAGATCCTCCAGCTTGCCAGGGAGATCAGTGAATCCGCTGAATAACGGAAAAAAGGAGGGCGGCTTATGAACAAATCGGAAAGCAAGTATTTTCATACCGCCCTGCGCATGAATGAAGCGCTTATCAGCCTGCTGGAAAAGAAGGACCTGGAATTTATTACTGTAAAGGAAATCTGCGAAACGGCCGGGGTCAACCGCTCCACCTTCTACCTGCATTACGAAACCATTTCAGACCTGATGAATGAAACGGTTGAGATGGTTGATAAGCGCTTCCTTTCCTATTTTTCACAGCGCGAACGCGACGTCCTGCCAGAAATGAACGGTGCGGATCTGAAAGAACTGGTGCTGGTTAGCAGAGCGTATCTTCTTCCATATCTGCGGTTTATCCGGGACAACAAGCGTGTGTACCGGGCCGCCTTTCGCAATCCTGCCGGTATGCAGGCATATGCGCGATATGAGCATTTGAAAAACCACATTCTTGGCCCGATCCTTGCGAGATTTCAGATTCCTTCCGAATTGCGCCCCTATTACATCGCCTACTATGTAAAGGCATCATTGCAATCGTCAAGGAGTGGCTGCGCCGGGACTGTATAGACGAGGTTGAAAGCATTTCGGACATCATAGAAAACTGCGTACGGCCAGGAAGTGCAAAGGATGGAGAATAACATCAGGCCCGGAGATATTCGCGCATTTTTGAAGGCGTTGAGAGAGGACTACGTTTACAAGACCCTCGTCAGTGCAGGAGCTTCCTTTACCTGCACGGTGCTTTTTGCACTGTACCATGGGTATCTAGGGCTGCGTTATTCGTCCGTCTGGCATTCCAGCATCTGTGTGTTCTATTTTCTTCTTATGCTGATTCGGGGAAGCATTTTGCTGACGGAAAAGAAAAACCAGGGACTGCCGGAGACGGAAAAGGAGCTTTCCCGCTACAGGACCTTTCTCCTCAGCTCTGCCATGATGGTAGCGCTGGACCTGTCCCTGATGCTGCCTCTTGCCCTGATGGTTACTCAGGCTACGCCCGTCACCATGGGACTTGTTCCCGCAATCGCCATGGCGGCGCACACGACCTACAAGATCATCCTGGCGTCCATCCATTTCCGCCGGGAAAGGCGTAATCCCTGCGGCAACCTTCTGGTGTGGGAATTGCGGATGGTCCATTTTATCGACGCGCTGGTATCCCTCTTGACGCTGCAGAATACCTTGATCATGGTGAATCGCAAGCATGATGCCGCCAATGACATGTTTTATGTCTCCGCGGTTTCCAGTGCGGTCATTTATGCTGTGATTGTGATCGTTACCGTTTCCATGCTGCTGCAGGGGAGGCGGAAAATGGCGCCGGACACACGCTCTGACCGCTGTTGAATGGCAGTTGCATACTTGGCCTCCCTGCAAGCCCTTGAGCTGCAGGGAGGTTGTTTTTCTTTTTCCCTCCTCGCGCAAGGCAGTTCGGCCAATACCCCGTCGGAGCGAAAAGCCGGCGGTGGAGGACCTTTTTTCTTCCCCGTCTGGCAGGGCAACGCTTCATGAACCAAGAAAATTTTCGGTAGCACTGACGATTCTATGCCCTGAACCGTCTAAAGGATGTAACGTTACGAAGGGGGTGGGGGAATGGACAAGGACTTCTTTGTGGAAGAGCTTCAGACGCATCACGCCATGCTCTACCGCGTAGCCTATACCATTTTGCAGAATGACGACGCCTGCTGTGATGCGTTGCAGGACGCGGCGCTGAAGGCCTGGGAAAAACGCCATACCCTGCGTGAGACCCGCTATTTCCGCACCTGGGTGACACGCATCCTCATCAATGCCTGCTACGACACCCGTCGCAGACACCGGCGCATCGTTGTCATGGAGAAAATCCCGGAACAGTCTGTGCCGCCAGAGGACCCCGGGCTGGCCATGGCGCTTGAGCAACTTCCCGAGCGCCTGCGCCTGCCTCTGGTGCTGCACTATGCCGAGGGCATGAGCTATGCCGAGATCGCCGATGCGCTGCGCCTTCCCCAGTCCACCGTCCGAAGCCGGCTTCACAACGCAAGGGAACAACTCAGAAAGGAGCTGGAGGCCGAATGAAACGCGATTTGGAACATCTGGATCTGAAGCAGGCCTTTCATCCCGTCCCGGAGGCCTGCCATCGCGCACTGATGGACGCCGCCCGCTCCGTCAGGGAGGAAAAGCCAGTGAAACGAGTTTCTTACCGGGCTGCGCTGATTGCGGCCGTCATCCTGCTCGCGGCCATGGCGGTGGCCTATGCCGCCGTAAGGCTGGGCTGGATTGAGTATTTCAGTCAACAGTACGGCATTGCCGCACCCCGGGCGGCGCAGGAAGCGCTTGAGGCCAGCCAGCCAAAGGCCTGTCAGGTAGGCCCCATGACCTTTACCTATCAGCAGCTGCTTACGGACAGGCGCATCGTGCTCAGCTCTGCCGCCGTAAGCCTGACGGATGGCGGCGAGGCGCTCTACGCCGACGATACCAATGTGTATGAATCCATCAGTGCCATCAGCGATACCGTTGCCAGCCGCTATTCGCTCACCGATCACTCCATGACCTGGCTGGAGGCGGCGCAGGAGCTGGAATTGCCCCTCTATGGCGTGCGCGCGCTGGTGGAGTTGCCCCCGGAAAGCGATCTGGGTTCCTCCATGGAGGATGCCCTGTGGAATGAGGACGGCACCATCGTGTACTTCAACATGCCCATGCTGGCTCCGGGAAGCGCGGCCGGCGATGTGAACGCCACGCTGTACATGGCCGTTACGCAGTTTGACCCCGCCACGGGCGAGGCGCTGGAAAAGTGGGAAACGCGGGAGGAGGTGACGCTACCCGTAGCCCCGCCAATGGAGGAAAAGACCTACCTGCCGCAGGAGAATGCCACTTTTGACGGCCTGACGCTGGAAAGCGTGCGCGGCGAGCGGTACGCGACCGGCGTGTACCTTTGCGCCACCTTCACCGCCCCCGATGGGATGACCAAGGAAGAGGCGATGGACGTGCTGCATACCCTGAGCATCTGCGGCGCGGACGGCGCGCCGCTGCCGATGGGGTTGAGCCTGTCCATCTGTCCTGACGCGGAGGCGCTGCCCGTGGTGACACTGGAGGTACCCGCCTCGCTGGAGGCGCTGCCCGATGAAGTGACGGTCGTGGGCGGCGAGACGATTGTATCGCTGAAGTGACCTGCCTGTGCCGGGCGGCTGGGCTGCCCGGCTTTTTGCACTCATTTTCAGGGGAAAGGAGAAGCATGCAAATGAAACGCATCACCGCTATAACTTTGCTTCTATGCCTGCTGCTGTCCTTTGCCGCGCCCGCCCTGGCACAAACGCGCCCCCTTCGCTTTCTGGTCAATGACAATGGGGAGGCGGCGGCCTGGCTCAAGGAGCATTATCCCGAAATTCCCTCTCAAAACCTGCATTCTGACTATGACTACTCTCCCGGAGAATACGACAGCCTGACGGATCGCCTGCTGGGTGAGCTGGAAAGCGGGGACGGCCCCGACCTGTACCTGCTGGACAGCAACGCATACGACCTGGCCAGGGTGCTGAGCAGCGGGCTTGTGGAGGACTTGAGCGGCAACGAGGATATCCGCAGGGGCGTTTCGCAGCAGTACGAGCCGTTTCAGCGCTTTGTCAGCGGCGAAGACGGGGCCATTTATGGCATGTTTGAGCGGGTCCATGGAAGCCCCACGCTGATCGACCCCGCCGCGTGGGAGGCGGCGGGCCTGGAGGCGGCGGAGGCGCCCCGCAGCTATGAGGAGCTGCTGGACTTCGCCGGAAAGTGGACAGAGCTGGTAAAGGCCGGAAGCGTAGGAAACGTGCGGCTGAACACGATCCAGTTTGCCGGATATCCACGGGACGAGCGCCGCTACACCCTCTGGCTGACGGGCCTCTTGTGGCGCTGCTGGGCCATGCGGCAGCAGGAGGCGGGCGAGGCGTTCCGCTTCAACACGCCGGAGTTTGTCACCCTGGCGGACCGTGCCCGCGAGCTGGGCCGCGCGCTGGTCCAAGTGGAAAGAAAGCCGGGCGCGGCCTCGCTCTCGCTCTACATCAACGGCGGAAATGTGCGCTATGGCCCCGAAGATTTCTATACCAACGCCTTTCCCATGCGGCTCACGGCGGATGAGCCCGTCCGCATCAGCGCCTATGGCTTTCTCTACATCGTGCGAAAGGGGAGCCCCTACGCGCAGATCTGCCGGGAGTTGATTGCCGGCCTGACATGTCCCGAAGATGGCCAGCCCCGCAGATGCATGCTGTTTAGGGAGGTTGCGCAAAGCCAGTACGGCACACCCGACTTTTCCTATAACCCCAATGGCGATGTCCTGACCCGTAAGTGGCAGGAGCAGTACCGCCCCGAATGGCTGTTTTTCGATGTGGAGCCGTTTTTCCAGGCCCGCCAGGTTCAGCGGTCCGAAGGGGCCATGTATAGGTTTGCCGGGGGCGGACTGACGGCAGAGAAATTTGCCGCCACGCTGGATGAGATCTGCCGGGAGAAATAACGGGCTCGTGCCCCGAATGAAACAAAAAAGAAGGAGAGGGTTTTATGAAACGTATCATCGCTTTGGCACTGGTCCTGTGCTCGGGCATATCCCTGTTCATGCATGCCTGCGCCGAAAACGCCCCCTTCCGCTTCATGGCCAGCCCCATGAATCTGGTCGAGGAATGGCTGAAGGAGCATCACCCCGACCTCGAGTACGAAAATCTATCCCGTACAGCCGATGCAGAAGGAACGGACGTAGCGCATACCGAGCGGGTGCTCGACGCCCTGCAAAGCGAGGACGGCCCCGACCTGCTGATGCTGGAAAGCTCCCTGTGCGATTTTGAAAAGGTCCTCAAAAGCGGTCTGGTGGAAGACTTGAGCGGCCATCAGGGCATTCGCGCCGCCCTTTCGCAGATGTACGAGCCGTTTCAGTCGTTCGTGACCGGCGAGGACGGCGGGATGTACGGCGTGCTGTATGGCGTATACGGCTTTGGCATGCATGTGATCCCCGCGGCGTGGGAAGCGGCGGGACTGAACGCCGCAGACGCGCCTCAAAGCTACGAGGAACTGCTGGACTTCGCCGGCCGGTGGGCCGAAAGGGTGGAGGCGGGGGAGGCGGGCGACATCCGCCTGAACGCGCTCCGCTCCTGCGGCTATTTGATGGATGACCGGCGCTACACCCTCTGGCTGACCGATCTGCTGCTGGATATCTGGATCATGCGTCATCAGTCGGCGGGCGAAGCACTGGTTTTCAACACGCCTGCATTTATCGCGCTGGCCGACCAGGCCCGCGAGACGGGCAGGGCCCTGGTCAAGGCGGAAAAAAAGCCTGGAACCGCCTCGCTTTCGCTCTACGATGAGCTGTTCAACGGCGGAACCGGCTATGGCGGCCCTGAGGACCTGTATACCAATGCCTTTCCCATGCGCCTGACCGCGGACGAGCCGGCCCGCATCAAAGCCTTCGGCTTTCTGTTCGTCGTGCGCAAGGACAGCCCCTATGCGGACATCGCCATGGACTTTATCGCCAGCCAGACGTACAAGACCGGCGAGGAACGCCGCAACAGCAGGCTGTACCGGGACATTCCCGAAAGCCAGTTTACCCCGCCCGAGGGCGTGGACGGCTATGTGCTCACCCGTGAATGGCAGGATGCCTACCGGCCCGAATGGCTGTATTTTTGCACCAATCCCATCCATACAACCGACGCTTATTCGAAGCAGGAGAAGCTGCGCTCACAGTTCGCACTGGGGGAAATGACGGCGGAGGAGTTTGCCGCCGCGCTGGACGGGATTTGCGCAGCCCAGTGAGCGGCGCCATCCTGCCGGGGAATGCAGAGAGGATACGCCTGCGTTCCGATGCAGGGTGAGGACAAAATCGCGTTGTCCGTGGACACTTTGCAGCATGCCGGTAAATCGAGCAAGGTCGGCGCGCGGGCACAAAACGGTCCTGACACGCAGGCAAACAAAGGCGGCCGGAGGGAAAAACCCTCGTGGCCGCCTTTGCATATTCTTTTCCCTGCGCTGCGTTTACGCCCCAATCGCACGCACCGCGTCATCAATCATGGCGGCGCATTTTTCGATCTGCGGCAGGTCCGCCTCCGAAATGGGGGAGAGCGGCGCGCGCACGCTGCCCAGCAGCAGGCCCTCGCGCTTCTCCAGCACCTTTTTCATCACGGCGTAGAGGTTTCCGTGGCAGGCGCACAGCTGGGCGATGATGTCGTTGGCCGCGTACTGTATCTTGCGGGCTTCCTCCAGTCTGCCTTCACGGATCAGCCGGTCCATGGCCAGAAACAGTTCGGGCATCACCGCGTAGGTGCCGCCGATGCCGCCGTCCGCACCGATCGCCCGTCCCGCGACAAACTGCTCGTCCGGCCCGTTAAAGACCACGAAGTTCTCCCCGCCCTCGGCTTTGAAAATCTGGATGTCCTGCGTGGGCATGGAAGAGTTTTTTACTCCGATCACGCGCGGGTTTTTGCGCATCTCATGCAACAGCGGCACGCTCAGCGCCACGCCCGCCAGCTGGGGGATGTTGTAGATGATGAAGTCGGTATGCGGCGCGGCGGCGGAAATGGCGTTCCAGTAGGCCGCGATGGCATGGTCCGGGAGATGAAAATAGATGGGCGGGATGCTGGCGATGGCGTCCACGCCCAGTCCTTCGGCATGGGCGGCAAGCTGGCAGCTTTCGTGGGTGTTGTTGCAGGCCACATGCGCAATGATGGTACATTCGCCCTTCACCTCGGCCATGACGGCTTCGAGGATGGCCATGCGCTCTTCTTTCTCCAGATAGATGCATTCGCCCGAGGAGCCGCCCACATACAGCCCCTTGACGCCCTTGTTGACCAGATGCCGCGCCAGCGCGCGCGTGCGCTCGCCGCTCACCTGTCCCGCCTCGTCATAGCTGGCGTAGAAGGCGGGAATGACGCCGCGGTATCTTTCAATGTCCATGGCTTGTTGCCCCCTTTGTCGGTGGTATCAGCCCTTTACCGCGCCCATGGTGATGCCGCGGGTAAAGAACTTCTGGAACATCAGGAAAATCAGAATGATCGGCACGCTGCCCAGCGCCGCGCCGGCCATGATCAGGCCGTAATCGGTGCTCAGCTCGCTTTGCAGCTTGGCAATGCCCAGGGAGATGGTCAGCACGTCCATGTCGTTGAGCATGATGAGCTGGAGGAAGTAGTCGTTCCAGGCGGTGATGAAGGTGAAGATTGCCAGCGCGCCCACGCCGGGCTTGATCATGGGAAAGACGATGTTGACGAAGGTCCTCGCCTCGCCCGCGCCGTCGATGCGCGCGGCCTCCAGCATTTCGCCGGGGATGTTTTCGGAAAACTGCTTCATCAGGAACACGCCGAAGGGCCAGCCCACCGTGGGGAAGATGACCGCCCAGAGGGTGTTGTGCAGGCGGAGGAACGCCATTTCCTTGAGCAGCGGGATCAAAATGACCTGCTTGGGAAGCGCCATGGCGCACACAAACACGCTGAAGAGCACCACCCGGCCCGTAAAGCGCTTCTTGGCCAGCGCATAGCCGCCCATGGCGGCGGCCACGCAGGTGAGCAGCATGCTCATGACGCACATGAACACGGTGTTGAACATCCAGATGCCGGCCGGGCGTTCAAACAGGCGCGTGTAATTGTCTGTTGTAGGGTTTACGGGAAACCAGACGGGCGTGGCGCTGTTGATGGTGCGCGCATCCTTGAAGGAGCCGGTGATGATCCAGTACAGCGGGAAGATCATCAGCACGGCCAGCACGATCAGCAGGAGGATGCTGACGATCCTGTAGGGAGTGGTTTTTTGAACGCTGTGATCCATTCGGCTTCCTCCCTTACTGATCGCTCTTGGCCAGGCGGAACTGCAGCGCGCTGAACACCGCGATGATGATGGCCAGGATCACGCCCATGGCGCTGCCGTAGCCATAGCGCTGCAATTTGAAGGCCTCGTAGTAGATGTAGTACATGATGGTGCTGGTGGCGTAGTTGGGGCCGCCCGAGGTCAGCAGCTGAATCAGCGCGAAGCACTGGAAGCTGTTGATGGTGGTGATGACCAGGATGTAGAGCGTGGTAGGCATGATCTGCGGCCATTTGATGCGCCAGAACACCTGCATGTTGGTCGCACCGTCCACCTCGGCGGCTTCCACCAGCGAATGGTCCACATTGCTCAGCGCCGAGACGTAGAGCACGATGGGCTGGCCGATGGACGTGGTGAAGAGAATCAGGATGATGCACCACAGCGCCGTATCGGGCGAGCCCAGCCAGTTGAGGTTGCGCGAGAGGATGCCCAGCTCCTTGAAAACGTAGTTGAGCAGGCCGTAGTAGGGGTTGAACATCCACTTCCACACCACCGTCACGGCCACGGAGCCGGTGACGACGGGCAGGTAGAACACGCAGCGGTAGAAGGAGGTGTAGATGTCCCGGAGCCTGTAGATGACCGACGCCACCCACAGGGAGAAGAAGCATACGGTGGGCACGCTGGCAACCACGATGATCACGGTGTTGACGAGAGATTTTCCGAAGATGGCGTCCGAGAAGAGCTCGGCGTAGTTTTGAAGCCCGATGAAGCTGAAGTCGGTCATGGTGTAGTTGAACGTGCTGGTCACCAGACACATGCCCATCGGGAAGATGACAAACCCCAGGAAAAACAGCAGGCTGGGCGCCATGAACAGATAGCCCGCAACGTTCTCGCGGCGCCGCGTGGCTTTCAGCTCACGGGAAATGCTGACGGTTTTTTGCATGCAGGTACCCCCTCGTTGACAGCATGGCGCTCCCCCTTCCCTTGGGGAACGGGGGAGCGCCATGGCAAAGTGTGCGGGCTTACTGGGTGATGCTTGCGTTGGAGTTGGTCACGTACACGCCCACCTCGGTCGCCACGTCGCCGCCCGCAAAGATGCGCTGCAGCATGTTCCACCATTCGGTGCGCTGGGTGTTCCAGCCGGGCGTCACGTTGTAGTAGTCGCCCAGGTAGGGCATGAAGATGGAGAACTCGGCGTTCTCGGCCTTGTCGGTGCCGGTGTAGATGTCGCCGAAGGAGGCGCGCACCGGGAAGAAGCCCGTGGCATACACGCTCTGGGGGCCCTGCTCGGCGTCGTCGCAGACGAACTTGATGAATTCCTTGGCGGCAGCGGCCTTGGCCTCGTCGCCGTTGTCGAAGATGCCGAAGCCCCAGATGCCGCCGCACAGCTCGGGCACGCCGTCATCGGAGGGGAAGGCCATGGGCAGGGGATCGATGCCCTCGGCCAGGGAAGCCTTGTTGCTCACGGCTGCGGAGGCGTTCCAGCAGAAGCTCATCTTGGCCGTGCCGTTGCAGAACAGCGCGATCTCGTCGCCCGCCACGATGGAGGGATCGGCGGTCAGAACGCCCTCGTTGACCAGGTCCACCAGCAACTGGAGGCCCTTGATGTTTTCCTCGCTGTCGGCGGTGTAGGCGGTGTGGTCGGCGTTGGTGAACTGGCCGGAGTAGAGGTTGTTGACGAGCGCGCGGGTGCCCTGATCGCCGCCCTGGCCGCCGCAGTAGACGATGCCGGTGGGATAGAAGCCCGCCTCGGTCAGCGCGCGAAGGGCGCTTACAAAGCCGTCGGTGGTCCAGGTGCGGGTCTCCTCGTCCAGATACTGAAGCGCGTCGGCAGCTTCAAAAGCGGCGCGGTCGATGACCATGCAGTGCGTGGTCATGCACAGCGGGTACTCGTAGTACTTGCCGTCCACGCCCTTGCATGCGGCCACGACGGCCTCACTGGTGGCGCTGATGTCGGCCAGGGCCTCCTCGGTCCACAGGTCGCTCAGGTCCAGCATTTTGCCGGCGGCGCCCCAGTTGGTCACCAGACGCTCCGGTCCTTCCATGATGATATCGGGGTGGTGCCGGCCTCAATGGCGCTGGTCACCTGATCGTCGCCGGACTGATAGTCCAGATACTGAACCGTTACGCTGATGTTGGGATACACGGCGTTGAAATTGGCGATGATGGCGTCCACCGTTTCGGCGTTGGTCCAGTTGCCGATGGGATAGGTCCACAGGGTGATGTCCACTTTTTCCTCAGCGAAGGATGCCATGGGTAGCACCATCATGAGGCACAGAAGCAGCGCGAACAGCTTTTTCATGGATGGGTTCCTCCTTGCAATGTTTTTTTGGAAAACGGTCTCATTTTCTTCCTCGGCGAAATTCCGCGTTTGGAAGGCCGAACTAAATGTACTACAAACTACAAATGTTGTCAACTGCTTTTTGTGTGTTTCTGTATTGAAATCTGATTTTGTATTGTGTGAATTGCATATTTTATCTGAAACCATGGTTTGGGAATGGGAATTGACAAAGATAAACGCTATGCTGTACAATTCAGAGGCCATCCCAATGCAACATCCATCCTGAAAGGGCATGCCATGAGAAACTTGAAAGAGGATAAGCTGTATATCCAAACGTTTCGCGAAATTCGCAGCTATATAATCACACATGAGCTGAAAGCCGGCGATTCGCTTCCGACGGAGCAGGCCATGTGCCAGATGCTCGGCGTCAGCCGCAACGTGCTGCGGGAAGCCATCAAAAGCATGGAGCTGATGGGCATGATTCAGTCCTGTCCCGGACGCGGCACGGTGGTGAAGGAATTCAATCTGGATTTCATTTTTCAAAACGTGCTGTTTTTTACCGTAGGCGAGGAGCGCAAGCCCATTCAGGAAATGCTCATGATTCGCAAGGCAATTGAACTCAGCTACATGCGCCAGGCCTATCTCGCCCTGACCAGCGAGGATATCCGCAACATCCGCGAGAGTCTGGAGGCCATCAAGGCCAAGTGGGAGCAGCGGATTTTTTTCCATGCAGATGACAAGGTTTTTCATATGACGCTGTTCCGGCATCTGAACAACAGCGTTCTCAATTCCCTGCTGGAGGCCATCTGGTCGGTGGATGAGAATTTTCAGCGGGAGGAAAAGAGCAAGCACCTGGATGATACCATCGGCAAGCACGAGGCCATCGTCGATGCGCTGGAGCGGCACGACTATGAAGCCTTTGCAAAAGCCATGGAGGCACATTTTGCCTCCGGCAAATATTCCGGACTCAACAGCTTTGAGGAGTACTAAAAGGAGGAACCTTGCATGGACAGAACGATTTTTCAGTCCCAAAGGGAATGGATCAGAGCAGAACTGGCACGCTGCACGGATTTTTGGGTGAAAAATGGCTGGGACCATGAGCATGGCGGCGTCTATACCTGCCTGGACCGCAAGGGAAAGGTATATTCCACCGACAAGAGCGTGTGGATGCAGGGGCGCTGCGCCTGGACCTTTTCCTATCTCTGCGGCGTTTATGGCGTGAGGCGGGAATGGCTGGAGCTGGCGCAGAGCTGCCTTGCCTTCATGGAGGCGCACTGCATCAACCGCGACAAGGGCAACCGCATGTACTTTACCGTCACCGCGGACGGAAAGCCCCTGCGCCAGCGCCGCTACTGCTTTTCCGAAGGCTTTTACGCCATCGCAAACGCCGAATATGCCGCGCTCACCGGCGATGCGGCCTGCATGCAGCGCGCCCGCGACGCCTACGACCTCATCTGGAAGCTCAATCAGGGCCTGATGGAGGACCCCGTGGGCATGGGCCCCAAAACCGACCCGGCCACGCGCCCGGGCCGTGCTCTGGCCAACCCCATGATCTACCTCAATATCAGTTCCGTGCTGCGCCGCACCGACCCGGACAACGCCGCCCTGTACAACGAGCGTTCCCGCGAGTGCGTGGAGGAGATTTTCAAATACCACCGCAAGCCGGACATGCACTGCACGCTGGAAAGCGTCGGTCCCAACGGCGAATTCCGCGGCGATGTGACCGAGGGCCGCGTGGTCAATCCGGGCCATGATATCGAGTGCAGCTGGTTTTTGATGGAGTATGCCAACTACCTGGGCGACAAGCAGCTGCACGCCATGGCGGAAGGCGTGTTTAACGATGCCATCGAAGCGGGATGGGATAAGGAATACGGCGGCCTCCTTTATTTTATCGACTGCAAGGGACTGCCGCCCGAAGCCTATGAACACGATATGAAGCTGTGGTGGCCGCATGACGAAATCCTCATCGCCTCCATGATGGCCTATCGCGATACCGGCGACGAGAAGTATTACGACTGGTTCACCAAAACGCTGGAATACTGCAAGCGCGTGTTCAGCGACCCGGAATACGGCGAGTGGTACGGATACCTGCGCCGCGACGGCAAGCCCACGATGCCCTCCACCAAGGGCAGCACGTTTAAGGGCCCCTTCCATCTGCCCCGCATGCTGAGCATGGTGGACCAGATGATGGGACAAGTGCTCGACAAAAAGTAATGCTGGCAATCAGAACAGAGCGGGCGGCGCAGGAGCAGCGCCGCGCCGCCGCCCGCCGCGCGCGGGCAAAGCGC
>OGXI01000290.1_pt1 | contig 45047 bp, 77 predicted proteins | sample 1576221 | NCBI WGS metagenome assembly OGXI01 (sample SAMEA3541523, study PRJEB24748) | human gut metagenome | biome: human gut; feature: human-associated habitat; material: faeces | place: China | collected 2012
TTTTGAATTAGATTTATTGTTAGCAGTAGATGAATTACTTTACGAAGTGAATGTAAGTTTTGGTGGAGTACCTATTTTATGTGAAATGAAAGAAAGAGAATATTTTCAAGATGCAAAAGATGATGAAACCGTGCAAGGATTGATTGAAAAATACGAAATTACTAAATATTGTGGGGTGATTGAAGATGAATAGACCTAAAATTAGAGATTTTATAGAAAAATGTGAATTGCCAAATTGTACAGTTATTAACATAGGTAGTCTTAATGTGGTGTCTTATCAAAATGCTTTAAATGAATATATTGATTATTTAGAAGAACAATTAAGTAATCTTAAGGTTAAAAATGAAGTAGAGCATCAACAAAATGAATTGTTTTGTAAAAAAGTTAATGAATTAGATAAAGCGTTAGATAGAGCGTGTGAAATGTTATCAATGTATGACAAAGAAACTGCCCATGAAGATGATGAAGTATTTTCTAAAGAACAATGGAAAGAGTGGTGTATGAAAAATGAAACTGATAGTTCGAAAATTAAATAATGAGAGTGGTGAAAACTATCACTATATTAATAGGGAGGAAAATTAAAATGACAATTAAAACACAATTAAAAGAAATGTTTACAATGCAAAAAGCATTGAACGAAGCTATCTTGAAAGAATTCGGTGAAGATAGTATTAGCGAAGGTAAATTAATGTTAGCTATTGTTGATGAATTAGGAGAGCTAACTCATGAACTTAAAGGAGATTGGTGTTGGTGGAAGAAAACACAACCACCTGTAGATGGGCAAAGAGTGTTGGAAGAATTGGTCGATATATGGCATTTTGTCATGACATGGGAACTTTTCCAAGATGCAAGAGGGATAGATTTTATTATGAAAAAGTATAATTTTTACATCAACCGATTTGGAACAGGTATAACAGGTAGTGTAGGCTATTTTATTGCTAATGTAGATTATGAATTTGAAAAATCACCAATGCTTTTAGATTTAACTGAAAGATTAGGTTTCTCATTTGATGAAGTCTATCAAGAATATCTTAAAAAGAATAAAGAGAATTATGATAGATTAGCGAGAGGGTATTAAAATGAGTAATGGATTAGAAGCTTTAAGGGAAATTTTAATACTGCAAAAGAAAGAATTTCAACGGAATTAAAAAGAAAATAATATTAAAATTAGGAGGAAATTAGATAAATGAAAAATTTTGAAGCTCATGAAGATAAAATACTAGCTAGGATTGACATTAAACACATATTCAATCAGTCAATCATTAAATATGGCGAAGAACCACAATGCAGACAAGCAATGGAAGAATGTGCCGAATTAATTCAAGCTATTAATAAATGCATTCGCTATCCTGATAGAAAAGATTGTCATAATAATCTTATTGAAGAAATAGCCGATGTGGAAATCATGTTATATCAGTTGAAAGTTATGTTTAACGTTAGTGATGATGAAGTTTTTGAAGTGAAAGTGCAAAAAGCTAAAAGAGAGCGAGAAAGGTTGGAAAAGTTATGACAGCAAAAGAAATGTTTGAAAAATTAGGTTATCATGTAAATTATGAAAGCAAAACTATGCTTGTTTATACACAATTAATTCCAGATACTAATATACAAGAAGTAATAACTTTTAATGGAAGTCAAAAGAAAGTATATGTAGGATATAGACACACAAGTATATGTAAAGGTGTTGATGTTTCTTTACTAAAAGCAATCAATCAACAAGTTAAAGAATTAGGATGGGTAGAAAAATGAAACTATTTAAACACCAAAAACAAATACTTCATTTACTTACAAATAATAACCAATTTGCTGTATTCGCTGAACAGGGCACGGGTAAAACGGCACCTGTTCTTTATCATTTATGCAACCTATTTATTGCTAGAGAAATAGAAAACGCTTTAGTTATATGTCCTGCTTCAACTAAAGGTTCATGGTATAGAGATATTGAAAAATTTCCAAAAAGAAAAAGAAAACATCTTAAAAATTTAGTTGTCGTATCTTATGATACAGTATGGAGAAGAAAAGAGTACGAGAAAGCGTGGGATTGTATTGTATTAGACGAGTCTCATTGCATTGCACATAGAAATACCAAGCGTACTAAATTCATTCATAAACTTAAAAATATGAGCAAATACAGGTATATTATGACAGGTACACCTATGCACAATGGACATTATGAAGATTATTATTCTCAAATTGATTTTATTCTTCCTAATTATCTAGGAACTTATAATGAGTTTCTAGCACACCATACTGTACAAAGACAACTACCTGGTACTTATGTGAAAATAATAGTTAAGTATAGAAATGTTCAAGAACTACTAGACAAAATAAGTGAAAAAGCGTATTATATAAATAAGAAGTCATGTCTTGATTTGCCAGATATGTTACCTCCAAACATCATTGATTGTGAGTTGAAAGAAAAGAAAAAGTATAAAGAGGCTTTAGAAAACTTTATAGAAGAATTTGATATGAACATAGGAAATCCTATGTCGGTCATTGTGAAGTTAAGACAGTTATGCAGTGGTTTTGTAATAGATGACTACCAAGAACTTCATGAACTAAAATGTGAGAAGATAAAAATGCTAGATGAACTTATCGACAGTTTAAATGGTAAACTCGTTATCTTTGCTGAATTTACTTATTCTCTATCTCAAATTCACAAGCTTCTAGAGAAGAAGAAAATTAATTATGTAACATTAGATGGTAAACAAAGAAACAAGTCGATATGGAAAGATTTTCAAGAGAACGAGGACATTCAAGTTATCGTATGCCAATATCGTTCCGCCAATGCAGGAATAGATTTGTTTACTTCTAGTAATATGATTTTCTATGAGCCAAACCAATCAAGTACAGTTATCGACCAAGCTATGGCACGTATACATAGAAATGGACAAACTAGTAAATGTAGTTATCATTGGTTGATTACAAAAGATACTGTAGAAGAAGATATTTACGAACGTGTTTCAAATGGAATTGACTTCAATGTAGAATCTTTAGATAACTTTAGACAAAGGATGTGATAGAAAAGATGATAGAGAGAACATTTAAGATACCATCATGGCATAGACTTTATTCAGATTACTTTAGGTATCTGAATAATACTCAACAAGCTATCAAATTGCTTAAAGAGTTTAGAAAAGAACAGGATATTCAATGTGAACTTATTCTTCCTTATACAGACAGTCGTACTCAAAAGCAATCTTTAAAGATTGCTACAACCAAAGACTATAGAAGAATAGCACATGACAAAAAGAAATTCGGTACAGATTTAAAGAAACCAGATAGTCAAGGTTTCTATGGTATTCGTCTTAATTCTAAACTTTATCAATCGTGGTTGGATATATTGAAAGCTAACGATAATTTTAAAATTCTAGACGAACCTAAAATAGCCGAATATATTGGTATCAACAACAAAGGTAAGGATTTAGGTAAATTTGAAAGAGAGTTTCTCGTAGATGATAAAGACCTTTATTTATCAATCAAATGTGAATACAAATTTATCGTGGTAGATGATTTTATTGAGATTGAGCCTTATAAATTCTATGAAATAAAGGAAGGAGAGATATTGTGATTGAGAGTAAAAGAAAACAATTAGAAATCATAGAAGATTTCTATGCACTTTATATGCGTTCACCTAAACCATCTGAATACAAAGCTTTAGGAGGTACATATAAGACGAGTCCTTATATTACATTCCTAGCTGAAAATTATTTTAAACCTCCAACGTCTAAAGAAGAAACTTATGAAGTTGTTGACAGACAAGGAAAAGTTGTCTATACAGGAATTCCTAAAGATATAGGGTATGAGTATGATACTACAGGTGGGCAAGTATCTAGAGCGTGTAGAGAAAAAACATTGTATAAAGGAAAATATACAATTAGAAAAAAAGAATTTGATATAAATTATTTCAATAAACATAGAAAGGATGATTTGAATGGAAAAATTGACTAAAAAAGATTTACAGAAACGTTGGGGCATCTGCGAAAGAACCCTTGACAGATGGAAAGATATGAAAGGGCTACCTTATCATAAATTGCCTGTAAATGGTAGAATTTATTTTTATAAAGAGGAGATTGAAAAGTGGGAAAACAAGATGATGGGTGGAAAAGTAGATTAGTAGCTTTTGACTTTGAAGCCACAGCTTACGATTGGCTTCTATGCGTTAAAGATAGACAGACGGGTATATTTTATGATTTTCACAATGACCCACAGGGTGTTGAGGATTTTATCAATGAGCATGATTTTATCTATGTAGGATATAATAATAAACATTATGATAATTATATCCTTAAAGGTATTTTAAATCATTATACACCAGATTATATTAAGGATATTAATGATTATATTATCGAGGAACATCAAGACGGATGGACATATCCATTCGACCAACCGTATATCAAAATACCACCTACCAGTGACCTCATGTTGGATATGCCTTTAAGACAATCTTTAAAGGAACTTGAAGGTAATATGCTCATGGACATTCAAGAGTCAACTGTAGATTTCAAAATAGACCACCCGTGGACCAAAGAAGAATTTGACGAAATGCTATCCTATTGTCACCATGATGTCGACTCTACATCACGTCTAATCGACGAAAGAATGGACTATCTAGAAGCTAAAGTATTCAATGGTACGAGAGAAGGTTTAACACCAGAAGAGTCCTTATATCGAACAAATGGGCAGTTAGCGAGTATCTCTTTAGGTGCTGAAAGATGTGAGTTTAATGATGAAAGAGATATTCAGTTTCCAGATACTGTAAATTGGAATAATATCCCTGAAGAAGTGCAGGACTTCTTTAACCAAGCTTTTGATGAAAATATCCCTACGGAGGTACTTTTCAATAAGAAACTTAAAATTGATTTTTTAGGTTTGGAATGGGTGTTCGCATGGGGAGGTGTTCATGCGAGTGTTCAAAATGAAATCATTGTAAACAAAGATGGACATGTTCAAAAGATTGCAGATGTAACTTCCCTATATCCATCATTGATGGAAGAATATGGACTTACGAGCCGTGCAGTACCAGACCCTAATAAATTCTTCAACATGAAGAAAGAACGTATTGACGCTAAACATAGAGGTGACAAGAGAGTAGCAAATTCTCTTAAAGTACCTATCAATACAGTTTATGGTATTTCATTACAACAGTTTAGTGATTGCTACGACCCACGTAATGGTCGTTCAGTATGTGTAACAGGACAGTTACTATTGACGGACTTATGTGTTGAGTTATGCAAACAATGTAATACAATTAGACTTACCAATGTGAATACGGATGGTGTCGCTTTCATCATTCATGAAAGCGAAATGGATATAGCCAATGCGGTAATGGATGAATGGCAAAAGAGAACACGTCTAGAGTTGGAAGTTGAAGGTATCAAGCGTTATATTATTAAAGATGTGAATAATTATATCCTTGAAAAAGAAGATGGTTCATTGAAAGTAAAAGGTGCTTATGTGAGCGATTATAAACCATCATTCAAGCATAACTCATTTTCTATTGTAGCAAAGGCTATCATTGACTATTTTATCAATGATGTACCTGTAGAAGATACTATCAATGCTTGTAATGACCCTTTCCAATTTCAATTAATTGGAAAAACAGGGGGTAGTTACGATAAGACAGTTCATTATGTAAACGGTGAAGAAATAGAAGTACAAAGAGTAAATCGTATCTATGCGGTTAAAGATGAAACTCTAGGTGCGGTTAAAAAAGTGAAGAAAACATATTTGAGTAAAGAATTGTTCCAAGAAGTAGACTTTGAGGAAAAATGGGCAAGATATTATATCAATCAAAAAGGAAATAAAACTTATAAGAGAGTATGGGAAACGGACGAAAAGGGAGATTTCTTTATGAGAAAAGACACAATCCAAAATTGTCCGCCTCACGCACTTATAGACAATTCTTGTAAAATTACTATTGACACTATTGATAAAGAGTGGTATATTAATCTTGCAAAGAAAAGAATAAATGATTTTCTAGGCATTAAAGAAAATAAGAAAACAAAGGAGAAAAAGAAAATGGCAGTAGCTAAAACAAAATTAGAGCCAAGACCTGCTCTATACAAAAAGATTTTTGATTTAGGTCTATATTTAGCAAAACAACCTTATATTACAGATGGGTACAATGATGCACAAGGATATGAATACATCAAGTCAGCTTACTATCGTAAAGTATTAGGACAAGGATGTAGAGAAGTTGGATTGATTTATAAATTATCTATCGTAAATAGATTATTCACACCTCTTGAAAAAACTAGAAATATGAACTTGATTACTATTCAAGGAAATATGAGTTTGATTGACCCAGATACAGGGGAATTTGAAGATTACCCAATTATTGCAGAAGGTAGTGATAATTTAGATAAAGGTATTTATAAAGCTGAAACAATGGCTATCAAATACTTTGTGTTAAATAACTTCTTGTTACCAGAAACGCAAGATGAAATCGACCCAGAGTCAGCTAAAGAAGATAAAAAAGCAGAAGAAAAACCTTTAAATGTAACAAAGGATGAGCCTAAAAAATCTAAACCTACACCTCCTCCAACAAAGGAAGAAAGAGAAGAAGCTAAACAAGAAGTCGTAAACAACAACCAACCAACAATGGCTTATGTAGATGAAATGATTGACTTGATTAAGAAATGTCAAGAAAAGAAACCAGGATATGGTGAAAAAACTTTAACTAACCTTGAAAAATTCAAAAAAGGCGAAATGACTTTAACTAAAACAAAAGCAGTTTCTATGATGACAAAGATTGAAGAAAAGGCGGACGAGTTAGGGGTTGAATAAACCCCAACTCTCAAATGATTATGAGAAGATTATTTGTAAGTCAACCAATGCGTGGTAAAACAGAAGATGAAATTATAGAAGCAAGAGATAAAGCTATTGAAAGATTATCACGTAGATTAAATGAAGGTTTTGAAGTAGCTGAAAGTTATTTTACAGAAGATGAACCAAAAGATGTAAAAAAATAGCGGTGTATATTGGTTAGGTAAATCTTTAGAATTATTAAGCGAATGCGATTTGGTTTTATTTATAGGCGATTGGATGAGTTATAGAGGGTGTGTCGTTGAGTATGATGCATGTATAAATTATGGTATAGAAATTATGGAAGATAGAGGAGAATAAAAATGTTAGATTGGAAATACAGTGAAGATGGGAAAAGAATTATTTTAGTAGATGGAGAACCAAGAAGTAAATTGAAAGTTACAGGTACTCGTCTAGCAGGAATTTTAGGATTGAATAAATGGAACACTCCATTTCAAATGTGGTGTGAAATTACTAAATGTGCTAGACCTCCATTTGAAGATACGATTTATACTTTAGCTGGTAAAGCTATTGAACCAAAACAAATTAAATGGACCAAAGAACAAATTAGTGAAAACGTATTATCACCAGAAGAATTTTTCGGTAACAGATATAGTGAGGTCAAATATGACTTCTATCCTAATGAAAAAATTTACGGTGGTATGTGGGATAGTAAACTTGTTCGTCCTAGCGGTAAGGTGTCAGATATTTTTGAATATAAGACTACCAAACGTGCAGAGGATTGGGTAGACAATCCACCTGTTTATTACTTATGTCAAGCATTAGAATATGCTTATTTAGAAGGTGCTAAAAGAGTACATTTAGTTGTATCATTCTTAAAAGATGATGATTATAACAATCCTCAAAACTTTGTAGTAGATGATAGCAATACTCAATTATTCACATATGATGTTGATAAAACTTACATTGATACTACGGATGGGGAAATCGTTATTTTAGAAAAAGGGGATGAAATCCCTACAAACCATTATAACATTAAAGGCTTGATTAAATTAGCTGATAAATGGTATGATGAACATATCAAGACAGGTTTTAGTCCTGTATTTGATGAAGTGAAGGATAAAGAATATTTAGATATTTTAAGAACTTCAAAACCTCAAAATGATTTAGACGATAATGATTTGGTTGCTAAAGCTAATGAACTTATCGCTAAAATAGATGCCATTAAAAAAGAAACAGGTTTAGCGGATTTAGAAAAACAATTAGAAGCTTGTGAAAAGGGTATCAAAGAACAGTTGTCTTCACAAATGGGAGATAACGATACAAAAGCAGTTTTAGGTAACTATACATTATCTAAAACAGTTAAAGAAGTTGTTTCTTATGATGTTGAAGCAATGGAACTTGACGGAGTATTAGACAAGTATGAAATTAAATCAACAAAAGAAACATTAACATTGAGAAAGAAAAAATAGAGAAAGAGAGATTAGAGATTATGGACACAATTCAATTAGTAGAAAGTAGTTTTACATTAGTACCTGCAGGAGAAGATGTAGTTTTAGGAATTACAAGTGCAAAGGCAATGCCTAAAGCAAAACCATCTAAAATCGAAGTAGTATTCACTCATGCAAATGGTGGAACAATCAAACAAACTTATGACTTAAATAAAAAATTAAAGAAAACAGATAAAAATCCTATTGGTTTAGTATTGTTCTCAATTTTAGCAAGAACAGCTTTAGGAGACAGTTCTTTAGAAGACTTCTCATTATCTAAAGATTTACCAAAATTAGTAGGCAAAAATTTAGTGTGTGAAGTCAAACATTCAGACCCTAAAGATAATGAAAACGGATATGTTTATGCCAACATTAAAAAAATTGTTAGATTAGCAGATGAAGAAACTGTTGAGGAAGTAGAAGATGAAGAAGATGACCTTTAATAGGTCGCCTTTAGAGTCAAACCTAGTCAAGAAGGTTGAAACATATATTAAAACCACGTTTAAAGAAAAAGCGTGGTTTTTAAATATCGGTGGTAACGCTTCACAAAGAAGTGGAGTACCAGATATACTGGTATGCATCAATGGAAGATTGATAGGTTTAGAACTTAAAAGAGAAGATGGAACAGGACGACCAAGTAAACAACAGGAAATAGAATGTAGAAAGATTAATAATGCAGGGGGGATAGTAATCATTACAAATGATTTTGAACAAATAAAAAAATTGCTAAATGATGTTTACAACAATAAATATGTATGTTAGAATAATATATGTGAGAGGTCCCACCCATCACCTCTCACTTCTCCGTTAAAACATTTTGGTTGCGAATATGCAAAAAGACTACATTTATTTGTAGTCTTTTTTCATGCACATTGCATATCTTAAAGCTTTGCCATCTGGGGCATCTTTGTCGTTCAAGAACTTGTGCGCCATACGGACATAGGATGTTACATTATCTCCTAGCACTTCGCAATAATCACTATATATCATATTCATGGCATAATTCCAATCGTATTCGTTGAAGTCCCTAAAAGAGATACCATTACTACGTGCTACCGAGTTTGTTTCTTCTACACTCCATTTAGGAACTCTTGAGCCATCATCATTTACCATATCTTCATAAATGTCATTCAATGTGTCCTCGTCAAAATGATACCCATTTACTAAAATATAAAGATTTGTTTTAATATCTCGATAACGCTCTGGGTGTTCCACTTTGATAATATCCATGACAATATCAAAGTCCTCCATCATTTTTTCAATTACTTCTGGATGGTTCATTGCTTGTTGATACATATGTTTCATACTCATAATTTACCCTCCTTCAACAATTTAATGATTTCTTCGTTCTGTTCTATTATCTTTTTAGATAACTGTCTGTTTTCAATCATTAAAGACATAATATCATTATGAAGATTTTCTATGACTTCATCATTACTCGCTTGTTTATGAAGTTCATCATTGTTTTGTACTTGAAGAATAAAAGAAGCAAGAGTGATAGCGTCTAGAAAATCTAAATTTTCATTCATTATGCAATCTTCTTGATAATGATATTTGCGTCTTGAACAGTTAAAGGTAAAGCTGAATTATTTCCCAATGAAATAACGTATGAAGCACCACATGGTACTTGTACTAATGTACTACCATCTACGTTTCCTAATGCACTCGCTGTAGCTACTGTATAAATACTTCTAGTTCCACCAATGATTTCACCATCTAGTTCTAAATCTAATGAAGCTTCGCCTAGTGTAGCAGATGTGATGTTAGCACTATATTCTACCTCATAAATACCTGGTTTAGTTAAAGTAAATAAACCACTTCCTAAATCATGCGCCAACCATCCTTTACAAGCGCATTGACAAGAACGTGTTCTTACTCTGTCTGTTGGAAATAATACATTTTGTCCTACGGCTACTGTTTGACTAGCCACTCCAATACTATTAATCATATAATTTTCTCCTTTCTAAAATAAAAAGAACAGTTCCTTTGAACCGTTCTTTTTAATGTTTAAATCCAAAGGTTTGATAAAACCTAATATCGCTATGCGACTAGATTATAAATTTGTTCCATTACATCCGCAACCATTACCGAAACAAGCACCGCTATTATAAGCATAATATGGTGAGCAAGTAAGATATGCTGGTTTAGGTGTAGGTTGTAATGTACTGATAATGTTAGCTGATTGTGCTTGTTGAGATAATTGGAAATTAGCAGTTAATAAATCTCTATCTCTATCGGCTAATCTATCTCTTAATTCTTGCATTGTGTTAGCATTGATTAAGGCTCTAGTTGCTTCACCTTCCGCATGGATTGCTGTAGTAATTTCACAAGTGTTTTTATAATCTTGTGCTACTACGTTGTCAATCGCACGTTGAGTTGTACAGCAACATTCTTGTTGACTAGCTTGTAGGTTTTGCATACCTAATTGAGTAGTATAGCGACTTTCCAATACATCACGTTGAGTTTGACAAGCAGAGTTAGAAACGTTTTGGTTAGTATTAAAAATATCACGTTTAATGAATTCATCATCAAGCAATGTGTCATTAGCGATATTATTGTTACCCCAACCATTATTACAAAATAATAAGATTAGGATAACCCAGAACCATGCACCAAAACCATTACCGAAACCATCATTGTCTCTTTCAGCTAGATTGTAAGTAGGTTGAATACCCATTCCTGCATCTGTCATAAGACCTCTCTCCTTTTCTATAATATATTTATAACTACATTAAAATTTAATGTTGTTACCGAACATCTTTTTAGCCTGTTGTTTAGCCATTTCCATTTGTTGAGGTGTAACTCCCATTTGTTTCATGAAATCATTTGGATTGACTCCACTGTTCATCATTTGATTTATTTGACTGAACATTTGAGGGTTACGCTGTTTTAGCATATTCATGAGCATATTTTGAGGGTTCATCATACCTCCCAATGGATTTGTACCTCCACCCATGAAAGACTTTAAAGGGTTAGCCATTTGTTTTGCCCCCTTTTCTTGCGTTTTGAGGAGGTTTTTGTTCACTAGGTACATTTTGTTGTACTTGTTGAGGTTCGCCTTGTAATGCCTTTAAAATGGTGTCCATTTTAGCTTCTAACATATCCATACGTTCGTTGTTTGTATTTTCAACTTTTTCTTCTTTGATTTCTTCAAATTTGAATTTCTTGAAAGCACCATCCATATTTTTCATATAGAAAACAGGATTGTTGTTATCAAACAATATCAGTGGAAGATTGTTATTTGCTACATTTCTTGCTTGTTCTTCTCCATCTACCCATTTACCATTGAAGTCAAAATTTGACGGTGTAGGATTTGATGGGATGTTGTTGATATTAATGTTGGGAACATTCATTTGCTGTAATGATTGTAATTGTTGTTCAATAGTATCATTTCTAAAATAAAAAGAGTTTTTTAAGCTCTTTTAATGTTTATCTTTATTCGTTACCAATAATTAAATCTGAAGGATAAACGCTTTTATCATCGTAAATCTTGATTGTTTTTATCATATAAACTCACCTCATTCAAATTATACAATAAAAGCGACTTATTTTAAAGTCGCTTTTTCTATAAACTTTTTCAATCTCCTAATAACTGTTGTACCTTGAATATCCAATATATCCGCTACTTCATCTTTTGAATTGTCAATATAGAGATAAACAGTTTCAGCTACTTTAGGATTGATGCCTTTCACTCTACAAATTTCATTTATGTGTTCTTCACTTAAGTCTTCTCCTAGTATCTCTATGATTTGTTCTCTCAATCTCTTCTTTACGAATGGTTTAGGAACTTCTTGATTGTCTATCAATTCCTGTATAATGTTCAGTACGTATGATAGATATACTCCAAAGAGAGGAGTGGCAAATAATGATATATTTAAAGGAATAACTCCTTTGATTAATAGATAGAATGTCACTAATGTAATCAATGTACATTTAGATAAGCTATCCGCATGATAAGATTTACCGAATACCATTCTATTCATTTGAAAACTGAAAAATATAAATAAAAACTCAATAGTTCGGTTATTCAACCATGCTATTGAGTAAACTAATAGAAACTGTAAAACTTGAACAATGACTACGAATATCGTAAACATCACTTTTTCACGTTTACCCATCTTAATCGTCTCCTTTATTTTCTGAATAATTTTTTGAATGCTTTTTCAAAAGCTTCTCTTTTAGGTAAGAAAAGAATTGATGGAAAATTTGGCATAAGCTTGTGTCTCCTTTCTTTAAATATAGATAAGTTATGGCAAGCATTATATAATAATCAAGGTTAAATAATACACCTTCTATCATGGTATAATTTCCTACTCCATAACCTATTTCTTTAATGAATAGCGATATTACTTGATAAATATAATTAAGCAACATGGTTAAACAAAATTCTTTAAAACAAGGTTTTCTATTATTCATAAAAGAGCATGTATCATATAAACATATGAAATCTAAAATAAATACTTTATAGTGTAAAATATCTATTAAATTATATTTCAAGCCTACACACATCAATGCATTTAATAGACAACAAAGTATAAAATAAATATTAGTTTTTGCTTTAGTCACTATAATAGAAAACAAATAAAAATTAATAAATGTAAATATCCAACTATATAAAATTGATAATCCTAAACTATTCGTAATAGTTTTGTTTAATTCTTGTAACATCGGTATGCTTGTGTTCAAGTCAAACCATTTTACACCGAATAACTTAAACACGATACACACTACTAACATAATGATACACGTTCGCAAAGAACGCTTATATAATATTTTGTTTTTCATAACAATTACCCATCTTTCTTTTAACTTATATTCCCATTAAAGCCTTAATTGTATTCTTACCTGCGATACCATCAACAGTCAATCCTTTAGCTCTTTGGAACTGTAAAACAGCTAATTTAGTTTTACTACCGAAAACGGCATCAGTTTCACCTGGGTCATATCCATAACAGTATAAAGCAACTTGTACCGCTCTTACCATTTCTTGGGTTTCACCATATTTGACATAATGTTCTCCTAAAGCACGGATAGTATTTATACCACATGCTCCATCTACTTTTAAATTAGAACGGTAATCATGGTTCATAGCGCATTGGAAACATCTAACAATATTAGCTTTTGTATTTCTACCGTTAATACCGTCAACTGTAATACTATGTCCTGTATAGTTGATAGTATGTTGTTGTCCTAAAGCGACTAAATCATTTTTAGGAGTTGTACTAGGTTTAGTTGCTGGTTGAGTTGAGATAGCATCACTAAATCTAAAATGATAATCCCAACCACCTTTGTAATTGTAGAAACTTCTAACACATATTTCCTTGCCTGTTTGGTCCCCTGGTTTACCACCTGTTGTCTTTCCTTTTTCATTGATAGATGCGTGGACGATATTATTTGCACCCGTACACATAACAACATGATGTCCTTCTTTTAAGAAAATGTCGCCACGTTTACGAGCACCGCCTACTGAAACAGTTTTAAATCCACAAGCTAATAATTGTGCTCTCAATGTTCTAGTAGTAGATGACTTCTTAACATTAAATCCTGCTTGGTTTAATGCAGTACCTACTAATGAAGAACAATCATAATCAGTTCCGCCTGTTCTATGAATTTGGTCATATCCATGACTATCATCTTTTGCAATGTCAATCATGAATGAGACAGCTTTTTCAATATTACTCATAAAATTCTCCTTTATTTTTTATTATAGGTATTTGTGCTAATTCCTAATAACACTCCTAAAAATGTATCTATGGCTGTGATAGTACCTACGATTTGTTCACCATATGGTAAATTCCAGATACCTGCTAGAGCAAAATATAAAGTACCACAAGCTGGTAGTACATATTGGGCGATATATTTAAGAATATCATATGTTTTGTTTGTTAACTTTAACATATAAATACCTCCTTTCCATATTTGTATTATAGCACCTAAAAAGCACCCATGTAAAGGTGCTTTTTATTTAGTAATCATAATCACGTCTCTTTTAATATTTTCTACGTCTTGCTTGATACCATTTACATCATCTTCTACTTCATCTATTCTATCATGGAGTTTCTTATGCGCCTCATGATTGTGAACTTTAAATTCATCTAAATCATGCTCCATACGTTTAAGACGAGTAATCAATTCAGTAATTGTAGAATTAAGATTAATGATAGGCTTCCCAACTGTGAAGAATAGTCCTACGATAGTTCCCAAAGCTAGAATAACTGTCCATGAAATTGTCGCATTATCCATAGAAACTACACCTCCTATTAATCTACTGTTTTAATATATTTAATTATCGCATACCCATTCATATGTGAAAAATCATTTGATGGTCCAACTTCAATCATGAGCTGTGTTTTTGTGATGCTAACACTAATTCCGTCATGACTAGTATCTCTATGAGCACGTGGAATCATGTGATTATCCTTTTTGCTATTTGCCATAAATAGGTCAATACTTAGCGCTCTATTAAAGTTAGATATGCCATGATTGACTGAAATGTCACTTGAAAATCCGCTTACACGTATTACTTTTTCATAAACTTTTTCGCCATCAATCCAATATCTTCCTGTAAATCTTTCATTTAAGCTATATTGTGCGTGATAATTATTGTTTATATCGTTGATGGCTTTGTTTGTATCATTAATGTCTTTGGCACTAAATTTGTCGCCTTCAACCTGTGGTGTATAGGCTTTTTCTAATCTAACATTGGGATAAAGAGTGGAACCATTACTAGCCACTAAATTATATCTTCTCTGCTCTCCACTTTTTAACATTTCGTCTTTATAATTAGTTTTTAAACTCATACTTCAAAACCTCCATAATTTCCTAAAGTAAATGGCAATTCAGTTCTACCATTCCATAATTGTTCCATTAAATTATAAAACCCTCTAATAGCATTTGTCAATCTATTCAATTCAATATAGTCAATATATTTGTCTCCCTCTTGAAATGTTTTCTTTTCTCCTATCCCTACAATGTTACCCGTAAGATTGTCTAATAACTCAATCTTATCTTCAATCAAATTCCATCTGTCTGGTGTAGGAAAATCATTGTAAGAAACAGTAGGAGGGTTTTCGTTGTTATGACTTGTGTCCATATCGTCGAATTTATCACCTATAGGAAAAAATGCGTCCAATTCTTGAGATATATAATATATATGAACACAAAAATTATTATAATCATCAGCGTTAATATAGCTAGAAGCTGTCCAATTAGCTTCTGGTGGTATCATATTAGCCATTATATCTTTCTCCCTTCAATATAACCTCTTAATCCTCCTGCACTAAACGTCAACTCATGCTTCTCAATTCTAATGATGATTTCATCACCTAATTTGTTTAGAATTTTGATGTTATCTCCTGTTTCCAATATAGGATTTCCCATATAGTTGAAAGAATACAATTTATCTTTTGCTTCTTCTCTAGCATACCATTCAGCTATGTCACTTGTCCATGCCCCTCCATAAGCCATAGGTAATAGATTGTTGGACATTTCTAATGTATCTCCTACTTTAGCTAATTGGTATTCATCTTGTGTTGAAATAGTTTGAGAGCCTACGGCATATAATGTGATAGATTGAGTTAAACTACTAGCATTAGATTTAAGAGTTAACCTTACATGTTTAATTCTACCACTTATCGCCGAAACTGTCACTTCCCCATTGTCAAGAGACAATGTACCACTTTCATTAAATCCTACGTCCCATTGGTTTCCTGTTCCTATGTCAAAACATGGTGAATTGATTTCTACTTCTACACTAGAGCCTAGAGAAGGGAATGTAACAGTTTGTTCAAATATCTTCCCTCTTTGCTGTTCAGGTTGATATTTGTCTACCTTGATAATCATATTTCTAATAGGAGTTTGAATTTCAACATGAGGGTAATAATCCACATATTGATTTTCATTCAACTCATATGCGTTCATATTTTCCATTTTAACGTATTTTAAATGAATTGTATTGTAAGGCACTGTCCAATTCACCGATAAGAATGTGACTTCTATAGAACATAAATCTAAATTGTCAAAATTAGGAATATCATTTTTAAGATTTAACACGATTGTGTCAGTTTCCCTAACGTTATGATACAATTCATTACTTTCATAATAAGACTTCCCTGTATTGGGATTTAATATCTTATATTTGTAACTTTGAGGAGTATGTCTATGAACAAATACCATTGAGAAATATTCTGGTGGTCTGTTCCAAAAAGCTAATCCAAATGACATATTTTCTTCAATATTCCCATCTTCATCACACATTTGATTACCTATCAATCCTGTAAATTCATTACTGTTTTTCATAGGAAATACAAAGCTACCATCTGCTTTTACATAATCTTTTTCAAACGTAGCATAATTTCTCCATTGGTTTTCATCAGTATCATAATAATCAATCAAACTGTTTTCATTTGATATATTAGCCATATTTACATTCAATGGCATATCTAGTTGAGTAAATGAGCCTTTGGAATGTATCTTATCTTCGGTGTCAATAGTCAATATTTCTTGAAAGGCATTAGTCATCATTAATAAGGCTTCTTTTCTGTACCCTTTATAGATTACAGGGAAACCTTGCGGAATGAATTTATCATATGTTCTTAAATCAAATACATTTTCATATCCTTCTGACAATACTTTATTCAGATATTTACGATAGCTCATATTCACATTTATACTGTCAATGTCCACACTATCATTGATACAATTTAATTTGTCTATAACACTCAATGTTAAATGTTGCTCGTCTACTGTCCAACTGTCAAGAATAAGTTTTTGCCCTTGAACATATTCTTGTGTTCCATCTGAAAATTCATACCCTACCATAAAATATACTGTTTGACCTTTATCAAGCAATTTCAATTCATTATCTGGGTTTTCAATATTAAATCTATCATTTTGATTGTTGATAACAATATTGGCTTTCTTATAAGGTAATTCATCACTTTTAAAGAAAGTGGCTTCACTATAAGATAAAGCATTTCCATCTGTTAAATCTTCATTGTCATAAATCAAAACTTCTCCAAAAGACATGGATTTCATAATAAGCATTTTATCATTTGCAAAATCACTCATTGTAATTTCTAAATAAGTAATATCTTTAAAAGACTCTTTGGTTTGAAATCTATATCCTTCATTTTCAAAAGTCAATGTTCCATAATAAGGTGATACTTTAGTGTCATATTTTATTTTAATAGTTTTAGGATAGTTGACATCAAAATCAAGAATTAATTCATCAACAGTTCTATCAACATAACTTTCATCAATAGAATATTTAAAAGTAATAGATGTGTCTTTATTGATTTCTCTCTTAAATGCAACTCCACTATAATTCTCTTTAGAATAAAATATAGGTGTACCATCAGCTAATGTAGTTTCTCTTTCAAATAAAGCAATAGGAGTATATGTTTTATTCAAAAGTAAATCATTGATAGACGAAGATAAAGAATTCAATTCTTCATCAGTAGTTATGTTACCGAAGGATTGTAATGTATTGTTTACCGCCCCTATCATTACTTTAACAAGCCATTTGTTTTTAAATGGTTCGTTCATTTCACTTATAAATTTTTGACTTGCTTCTTTCATATTTAATACCCCATATCAATCAAGTTACATTTACAATCTATATATTCCAATGGCATACCCGTTTCCTTATCTACTTTCCAAAGCTTAAATGTCCTATCGCCAGGATAGAAATAACGGCCAATCCATGCAAGGGTGACAGGGTCTATAACTTCAATATAACACTTGAATTTTTCAAATTCTCTTAATGCTCTACTCCATGTTTGGGCATCCAAATGTGCCCATTCTAAATTGCTCAATTTTAATTGGTCTCTACCTACCTTACTACCTGTAACTTGTGCGTTAGCGTTACGGCCAGAGTCAACAGTTGTAGTAACTGTGTATTCTAAACCTTGTTTAGGGGCAGGTAGAGGCACTCCATTTATTTTAATAAAGGGTGCACTCATAACCATTCCTCCTATCTTCTTTTGATAAATCCATTAGATTGAATGACATCTTGCGTATTGTTAGCACTTTTGATTTCTCTACTGTCAAGATATACTTTGTTTTCAACCCTTATAGGATTTTCTCTATTTGCTTCTCTCATAGCATAAATCACACCTTCACGAACAGCTTCTTTCATTGATTGAACGAAACTTGTATTTTCAAGTGGCATAACTGTAGTCTTGCCTTGATAGCTTCCTACGATTTCTTTTCCAGCTTCCCCAGCCGTCCATAGGCTTTGGCTAGGTGATACGAAACTTGCATTGGCAGGAACGAAACCACCTCTAGCAAAAGCTGTAACTGTTGGATTTTGCATAGAATTAGTACCGTAATAAGTTACAGGAATGTCTACTCCCGTATCAGGGTCCATACTACTCCATGAAATCCATGTGCTAGGGTCATTCCATTTGAATTGTTTAGCATATTTACCTAATCCACCAAAAATTTCTTTGACTTTCCTATCAAACCATTTTTGGAAACCTATAATGCTATCATATAAGCCTGTAAATATACCCCATATACCGCCTGCAAAATCACTAACACCACTTGTAATAGCGCCTGTAACTGTACTTACTACACCCCACATTTTGTCCCATGCAATTTGCCATTTGGTTTTGATTTTGCCTGTGCTTTCATCAATATAACCGTATTGTTCACCTAACTTATTTTTAACTCTTGTATTGATGTCGTTATAAGAAGCATCAGCATTGGCGATTTGTTCTTGGTATGCCTTATCAATAATACCTTTTTGTTTTTCGTATTCTTCTTTAGTCATACCATTACCATTGGCATATCTCTTTTCAAGGGATGCTAATTGGTCTGCATGCCATTGGTCTGCTTCTTCAATAGATTTCTTATGGTTTTTCTTTGCTTCTACAAGCATTTCACTACCTGCTTCTATTGTAAGTTGTTTTTGATTATATTTCAATCTATTGAGAATAAATGTTTGTTCTTGTTCACTTTCACTCATAGCAGTTACACCTATTTCTCCTAATTGGTCGTATAAACTTTGTAACTCGTTTAAATCCTCTTGTGTCATAGGCATATTCTTACCTTTGTATTTTGCTGTAATTTCACTAATACGAGCGTAAGTGTCATCTACTTTCTTTTGAGTTTCATCATAGTAAGTATTAGTAGAATTCAACATTTCAGTATATTCTTCGGCTGTTACAGTTTTTAAACCTTTCATCATATCAAGGTCTTTCAATTCACTGTTTCTATCACTACTCAATTCATTTAAAACCGCTTCTTTCATTTTTGTGGCTTGTTTAGTCAAATAGCTAATATCCTTATCAGTAATAATACCTTTGAAATCAATTTTAGCTAATCTCTTACCTGCGTTTTCCCATTCTTGAACGACAGGTTCTAATTTTGATTTTGTAGTTTCACTTACTTTGTAAACTCCATTACTGAATTCATCTACAGTATCTACCGCAGGTTTCATACCTTCATGGACGGCAACTCCTGCTACGGCAACTCCTGCTAATACAACACCTAAACCTGTAAGTCCTGCAACCAATGTACTACCTGTGATAACTCCCATAGAAGTAAGAATTGTATCTCCTAGTCCCACAAAAGCTGTAGCTACTGTACCTAATATACCACCTGAGCCTGCTAGGTTAAAGAACGCTCTTGCCAATCCGCCAATACCTTGTAAACCTGCTACAAAGTTGGATGTTGTTTGAACACCTTTTAATGCTCTAATAAAGTTAGTGATTTTGCCTATTGCCCAGATACCTGCTAAAATACCAGCTATAATCATTAAAGGTTTTTTCCATTTCATGAATGTCTCATAAATTTGGTTTGCTTTTGAATTGATATTTTTAAGTAAATCATCATATCCATATTTACTTAAATCTAGTCCTAAATCTCCTACTCCTCCACCAGAACCGCTACCACTTGCTCCTGTGTCACGACTTACAGTACCATCATCATTCAATACATTCAATTCATCAATACCTAGAATATAATCTTTCAATTTCTTCGCATTATCAGCCGATTTTTTAAGATTTTTCGCTGTATCTCCTGTACCTTTGGCAGTATTATTGATTTGTGAATTGACTCCACTAAAATCAATAGCTTTTAATTTTACTCCAAAGAAGCCTGCGATTTCAGCTACAATCGTTCTTATGAATTTAACAAATGCAATCAAATAAGGTAATACGGCACTTAAAGCAGGAATAAATAAAGAGCCTAACTCCCTAGCTAAAGAAGTTAATTGCGCTCTCAATACTCTTAATGCGTTTGCAGGTTGGTCGATTGTACGCTCCATGTCGTTCATAGCACTCTTTGATTGTTCCATGATAGCTATGAAACGTAATTCAGTTTTTTGTGCTTGTGTCATATCACGAACACTTTCTTGAATACCTAAACGTCTAGCTGTTTCTTGCAATCTTACTTCTGAAACATCCTTACCTAATCTACGCAATGGTTCTACAGTACCTGTGATACCAGCTTGTAATTTTTGGAACATAGCATCTGGGTCCTTATTATATAAAGAAGCATAGTCATATGCTAATTTAGTAAATTGTGTAGATAATGTATAGGCATTTTTAGACGAAACACCTAATGAATTCGCTAAATCATAAAAAGATGCTTGATAACGCATAGCTTCTTCTTGATTGACACCGATACTTTCAAGTGACTCTACAAAATTCCATGCTTGTCTTGTTGAGTCACCCATAACAACTTCAAAGAGGTTTTGAGTCTCGATATAATCATTTGCAGTTCCTAATAATTTTGAAAAAGCTTGGCCAGCTTTATAAGCGCCTGCGGTAAGAGCCGTAAAATTGACCGCTCTGCTCAATTTATTCAAAGCGGATGTATTTGACATATCAGTACCTTGTTGCTGACTAGGTGTCAAATTTGGTGCTTTTTTAGTAGTTGTATTCAATCCCCCAAAGCCATTTGCTAATTTTTGCATTTTAGGGATTGTACCATCCATTTGTTTTTCTAATTTTTCTAATTTAGTAATAAGAGCATCTATTCCATCAGTAGATTTACTAGCTTTATCTTCAATCTCTAATGTTAATTTATCTACCTCTGCCATTCAGTCCACTCCTTTCTAAAAATAAAATAGAGAACGATTTATTTACCGTTCTCTTTACGTTTATTATTCATTGCTTCTACTAATTGTCCAAAAGCCATAAACTGTGCTATAGCTTGTTGTTCTTCGACTTTAGTTAATTCATCACTATCTTTAATTTCTTCTTGTTCTTCAACTTCCTTATCATCAAATTTCAAAGGTTCTTTAAAGTAAGGTTGTTTCTTAAAAAGTTGATTACAAGCTAGAGCGTGGTCTATATACAATCCTTGCAACCATGCTTTCCAATTCTCTTTATGAACAAATGCCTTTTCTTTATCCTCTAATTTTTGTTCATAAGCATCAAGATAGTTGTAGTATAGTGATGGTTCACCATGCCAAAATAAATCATAGGGCATATCAATAATAATAGATTGAGTGAACAGTTCATTAAATAATTCACTCGCATTTTCATATGAGGGTTTTTCAGTTTCTTCTACTTCCCTTTGCGAATTAGTTTTTTTCCTGTCTTTCCCTCTAATATAAAAACTTCATTTACCATTTCATTTAGGTTTTCGATTACTTCCATCATACCATATTCTTCTTTCATGAATTCTGCAAAATCAATAGCATCTTTCCATGTTGTTTTAGGTTGATGTTTAAGCATACCACCATAAATTAAAATTTCAAAATTAGTATATAATTTTTCAGAAGGGTTGACCGCATTGTAACCCATCTTTTCCATTTCTACGATAGATGCTCTATCATATTCTAATCTAATTGTTTTGGTTTTATCACCAATAGTTCTTTCTACATCAATGTAACTCATGTCATGTCCTCCTGTTTGATATTTTATTTACCTGGTGTATAATTTGTTAATTCTACACTTGAAGTAGCAGTAAGATTTAAAGTACCTTGCATTGGATTATCTGGTGTCCATTCATCATTTGCTAAAATTGAAGCTGTACCTCTAAATACATAGGCTTTGTTTAATGGGCTAGGCATACCTACTCTAAACCATACGTCATCTTTAGCTTGTTCAGTTTGAATTCTTTCAACTTCTGTAAATACTTTTTGTGTGAAGTTGACACCGAAACCTAATGTACCTCCGTTGTCAGTTAAACCTTCGATATACACTTTCATGTTGTCATAAATAGTCGTAACATCATGTGTAGATGGTGTACCAACTAATGAAGGGATTTTGATAACATCTGGTACTTTTACCCAACCAGTTGTTGGTACACTACCATCAGTATTTTTAACCCATTCTAAAGTTAAACCTTTCGTTAATTGTGCCATACAGTTGACCTCCTATAATTGATAAATAATCATTGTTTCATTATCTATGATACCACCATAGGTAACGATATAACGTAAAATACTGTTATCAGAGGCATATGGCAAGATTTGATATGTACCTATCATTTTCATACCATAAGTTTCTCTCATAATAGTATCTAATTCATTTCCTAATGTAGTAACTAATTTACGTTTGTTTATCAGTTGTCCTTCATGAGAAATATCTCTCCCATAAATTTCAAAACGATAATGTAAATTAGTTCTAATGATTTTTCCATTGATTTGTTGTTGTGGAGTATTTGTAATTTCCTCAACAGTAATCATAGGATATACAGGTTGTTTAGTAGAATAAGGTTCTCTAATATCCTTAAAAGGCACAGTAAATGTACTATTTTTAATCTTTTCCATGATTTCATCTAATATACTCACCATTGTTGTTTCACCTTCTCTACAAACAATTTAACTTCTACATTTAATTTTTTAGAAAGCCATTGAGCAGTCTTATACATTTGCATATTAGCTCTTTGACCTTGTGTAAAACGATACTCGGTTCTTGTACTGTCGGTAGGAAAAAACCAACCTACTTTACCATCTTTAGTGGTAAAGATATGTTCGCCTATACCATACACCCAACCTAATTTATTGGCTAACTCATGGGGAGTTTCACTTCCTACTTGACCTGTACCAAACTCTACATAAAGAACATTTTCTCCCTCTTGAACTATTCTATAGCCACTAGGGGTCTTTGTCCAATATGTATTGTAGACTAGGTGTCGTCCTTGTCCGTCTGAAATAGGTGTTAAAGATTGACAATACAATACGGCTTCATCCAATATGGTCTCAATATCAGATGGAAAGCCTTTTATCGTTTTCTTCATATTTTGAAGGTCTTGGATAGTTTTCTTTATCTCTTGTCTGTCAAGAGAAATTGTTCTAACCTTATTTGCCAATTTGCAATCTCTTGAATAAAATTGAAGCTTGTGAAATACTGTCAGATATCGATTTGATTTCAAAATCAGCAGTATCACATAATACATCATGAACTAATGGCGGAGCTACATAGATATAAGCTCTATCCCCCTCATTAAATTTGTCAAGTTCATTGACGGAGATTTTAGCTCTACGATATTCTTTATAGCTGTCACCAAAGGCTACTATATCAGCTTCACTTGTTGTTGCTACAACATTCAATTTGACCTCTACAGGTGGCTTAAATTGAACAGGGTCACTATCCTTAATCTTCTCACAAATATATAATGCTTTTTTATCTCTTTCAAGCGTTCTCATGACTTGAAAGAAGTTCCTAACGGAATAATTCTACTCAATAGTGCCTTGGAATATGGAGAAGCATTATCATAAACTCTTGATACCCCATTATCACTATGAGATTTTTCACCTTCTGCACCATATTTAGATAGAGCCTCAACCACCATGTTTATTTGCAAATTAAGGTATCTATCTTCAATAGGTTGCTCATCAGTAGGAATATAACCACGTATGTCATTGATAGTATCTTTAGCCATATCTAATTCCAATTCGATTTGAGCATCACTCGCTTCTGGATATTTGATTTTCACTTTGGATTTTTGTTTATCTATATCATACATGGTTGTTTCCTCCTATTTTTGAATATTTAAAGCTTCACTAGTTACAGTGCTAGGTGTTAAAGGTGTTACAGTAGTAGCAACTCCTGTAATTTTAGCATGATACCATTCTGGTCCATAATCTAACCCTGCAGTACCATATAACATACCTTTGTCACCTGCTCCTGTTTTTGATAATGGTTCCCAGAAAAAGTTACCTTTATTTGGCATAGGCATTTCAACGATTGATAACACACCTAAATTGACAATTAAAGCTGTACCTTTTGGTAAGAAATTATCATATTGCATTACCCCTACTGTCCCTGCAGGTGTAACGATTTGGTCAATATTGATACCACCTACTGTACGTGATTGTGGTAAATAGAAACCAGGTAATTTAGAGAAGTTGTTAGTAATTTGTGCTTTACCGATAGCATCACACATGATAACTAAACCGTTCATGTCAGCACCATTTTTAGACATTGTTCTTAATACTTCACTAATATTGTCATAATCTAACTCTTTATCTTCTAAAGCTTTAGTTGTAGTTTTGATGGCTTCAACTAAACCTCTAGTCTTATTTACTTCAGCATCAGTTGCTGCTTTTTGATAAGTAGATTGAACTAATGTTAATTCTAAATCTTTTCTAGCTTTTTTAGTTTTTTGAGCCATTTGGAAGTCAAATTCGTTAGGGACGTTATTAGCTTGTCCAGCAATATTAACCCCTGCTAATGTTCCTGTATTGGCTTGTTTTTGATAAGATACAGCAGTAGTATATTGGAAAATTTGTACTACATTTGTTTCTTGTGCACGTGTTACATAAGTTGGTTCTGGTGCAGTTAATGAAGCTGTTTCACTAATACTAGGTTGTGAAGCAGCTTCACTTGCATATGTTGAGTTTACAACGAACTCTACAGATGATGTGTTACGTCTAGGTAACATTGACACTAAAGGTGTATCAATATTTGCTTTATCGAAAATTTGTCCACTATAGTTAAGGACTCCAAACGATTGCGCTGTTCCTGTTGACATATAAAATTCCTCCTATTTTAATGTAATTCCTTTTTCACTTGCTTGTCGCATAATAGATGAAATTCTCACAGCTCTCATATAAGATGTATCTTTTCTAGCTTCATCTAATTGTGCTTGAAGTGAGTCTTTTTCATTGACAGTAGATGGGTTTGTGGCAGGTGTGTCCATATTTCTTACGGATTGTTGTTGCTTTTTATCCATTCTGTCTTGTAATGATTTGTTATATCGAGAAACAAATGATTTTGCCTTCTCAACACTTCCGTCAATATCTTCACTAGCAAATAGGTCTGTGTAATATTGTAAATCTTCTGCATCATTAATTCCACCTTGCATCAATACGTTTCTAACATCACCGCTAGAGATACGTTTATTTAATACTTGGATTTGTTCTTCTACAGTATGGTTTACTTCTTGTTCAAACCCGCTTCTTACTTGTGCGATAAATTCTTGGTCTTGTGCCAATTCTTTTCTAGCATTAGCACGAGCAGTTTGACTTGCACGAGTTCTTTCTTGGTCTAAATATCTTTTAAATTCTGGTGGTAAATTATGAATGTCGAATTCGACATTTTGTTGTGTATTTGTTGAATTATTTTGCGTTTGTTGATTTACCACTGTTTGATTTTGAGTCCCTTGTTGACTCGCTTGATTTTGTTGAGTTTGGTTGTCCATCTTTGTTTCCTCCTCCTCGAGTAGTATTATCGTCACCTTGACTCATTTGTTGAGTGAGTTGAAGTTGTCGTTGTTGCTCCTCGAAATTTTCTTCTTTTTTCTTTTTCCAATACTCCTCACCACGTTCAATTACTTCTGTATTGTCACTTGTGATGTCCACTATATCGAGTACGTCACTTGGTGCCATTACTTGTGTATTTAACATAGTTGCTATAGCAGTTACTTTGCTATTCAAATTGTCTGTTTTGTTACGTGGGTATTTAATATCTACGTTTATCATACTCGTTTTAGAAATTTTTTTCAAGTCACGTAATATTTTTAATATAACACGCAATTCTTTCTTTTCAGATTTTTTGTTAAATGTTTCAGTAGTACGTGCTACTACTTCCATGTCTGCCCATCCGTCACGGAGTTTTACAGCGTCACCTGTATCTCCCCCGCCACCTCCTCTTGTCTTGCGGTCTGGAATACCTACGACAGCCCTTAAACTATCTTCTAGATATTGTCTTAACTGTTCTACGGAAGTACCGTCTAATTGTGCTTGGATATATTTTAAATCGCAGTTCAATCCTTGTGGGGAACGAATTTGGGCGAACTTGTTAGATTTTACATTGTTCATTTCTTTTTCAGTAAATTCAGCATTGATAGCTACTAAAATAGAATTTACGAATTGTTCTACGTCATTGACACTATCACTTCCTACTTTATTGATAGCATCCATTAATGTAATAGCAGTTTCCCAATGTCCCATTCTAAATTGATTGTTTTCACATTCAACGATAGGTAACACACCTAAAGGATTTGGTTTAGGATAGTTTGCGACTAAATTGTCATCTGTAACTGTCACACCAATATATCCATTGTAATCGGTTGCGCTAGAAAATGGGATTTTAAACATATAAATTTCACTCATAGTATAAACTGTCATGAGAACATAGTCATCTTCATTTTCTCCCCAACTTTTTGTATATGTGACCGCAAATACAGGGTCTCGTCTTAATTGAGAAGAATAGGCTACAAATGTACATTCACTATCTAAATTCAAATAATAATAAGGCGCTTCATCTTCATTTTCTACTCTATTAGGAAAAACCCCTCTATGAGAAATACCAAAGATACTACAATCAGTAGCCTTTTCTTGGTCACTTGATGGTTTGTCATTCATTTCAGCATAGTCATTCAATAAACGAACTTCTTCTTTGATAGGGTTTGAGCCATTTGTGTCCTCATTATCAGTTCTTCTAGCTACATATTGCATAGGTTTACCAAAGGTGTAACCGATAATATCTCTAGTAAACGTACTAGCATAATTAATTACCACTTTATTATCCACGTCTGGTCTAATATCCTTTACACGATTAAAGATACTTTGTGCACCATTGTGATAATCTCTTAAAAATCTAATTTCATAGGCATTTTTATAATGTGTCTTTAATGCTAGATTTAATGCTCTTACGATATTATTTTTATCGAGTTTCTTAAATCCTGTCATTTCATCACCAACTTGCTCTTTATTGATGTAATTTGTATATATTTTCTTTCGACCTTTAAAAATAGGAATAGGTTTATTAGCAGGTGCAACACCTTGAATGAGGTCACTTACTAAACTTTCCATCTTCTCTCTTTCTTTTTCTTGGTCTACAGTTGGTTCATCCATGTTATCACCTCTCTTGTTTGATTTTATCATAAAGAAAAAAACACATCAACCATTTGTGATGTGTCCTTCTCCTATAGTTAAGGTGTTAATTCTATGAGAATAAATCGCGATGGGTGCCAATTACAGGATTTGAACCTGCATCTTTCTCTATGCACTATCTAGAGAACATTTTTACCTGATTGAAACTAAATTGGCATGTTTCAAGCCCCAGCGGGTAACTTGAAATCAATTTTACAAAAAAGCTAGTATAGGCAGTAATTATCTTTTTTACGCTAACCATTTGCGACTACCTAACGCACTTTGAAAGCAACCTAGCGTACCAACTAGGGACTATTTATTATAAAGGAAATATAAAAATGTCTATCAAAAGAAATTACCTACTTATTCAGTACACTATTATATTACCATTTGTTTCGTCATATGTCAACACTAAAATGGTCTTTTAAATGGAGAACTTACAGCTCCTATCATAGGTTGCTTGAATAATTTGGCTAAACCAGCTAAACCATCTGGACCATCATCATGTAATGACGAGCCTGTTTGAACAAATGTCGTGACATTGGACATCATTCTACCATAATCGTCCGTTGGCTTATACAATGATGGGTCTTTGAAGTACATTCGCTTAATATCTGGCGCATACTGAATGATACGTACCAACTTGCTTTGTTTAGTACCTGCAGAACTCCATGTAATGTTGCACCTGTGTTTGCTACCTTTTTTTACCATATCGTCTACATCACGTGCATAGAAATCCCCACCTCTGTCAGCTTCAAAGTGAGCCATCTGCACTTCATGTTGTACTATCTTACCTGCAACCATAGGTTCAGTTACTTTATAGTCAGCTTTACATCTAAATACTGTATCTACGACATAGCAATCCTCACCATAAATATACCCCACAGGGAAGTTGATGAAATCGTCACCACCAAAGGCGACGTCACAATGAGCAATAATAGCATCTGGTTTTTTATTAGGTAATGACAAGTATCTTTTCAATTCACTACCAGGAAATAATAAACCATCGCGTTCCATAGGGTTTTGTTGATATACACATTCCCATGATACTTCATCCATGTTGCTTTTCAATTCTTGATACATAGCTGTTGTATATCCTACATTATAGTCATAGTCAAAGTTACTTTCACCATCTAAATTCAAAGCTGGCATCTTACGAGAACGAAATCTCTTTGTCTTGCCATATTTTCTTTCCAATTTAGAAATTGGGTCATGTACCGACCATATAGTACCGATACCTAGAATAGGTGCTAATCGTCCTGTTCTTTTATTCATGACACGTCTTTGCATTAAATCTACTGTGACTTTAGACCATAGCTTTTCTAGTCGGTCAATATTCATAGCCTCTTCAATACCAGAGCACATATCATCTAGATACAACAGACTTTCAGCCTCTAACGCACCTGTAATCTGCCCATCAATCGAACGGAACGTAAGTGTCTTATAACGCTCATTTTCCCATATATCGATTGTCATATCTTTAGCGGAGGTGGTTAATTTACCTCTAGCCTCTGGAAATATCTCATAAAAACGATATTCTTCACTGTCTATGAAATCCAATACCCCTTTACAAAAGGTATTTACCAATCCACTAGCATAACCAGCTCCAAAGATATGTTCATTTGGATAACGCCCTGCCAACCACGACATAAAGAATAAACCAATAGTACTTTTACCTATTCTTGGTGGCATGGACAATAAATATATGTCAATGACCCCGTCCCCTAAATCCTGTAAATCCTTCATGACAGGATGGAGGACTTTCATACGAGGTTGATAAAATCTTTTCTCTGGTTTTCTATCCCACTCCATAGCAATAAGATACGACTCTAAATCGTATCTTCCATTGTCTGTATGTGCGTCACGTAAAAAATTGTAGGCTTTGAGTTTTTCATCATCTTTTAAATCTTTCATATGAGCATTTATAAGTTTAATCTGCCCTCTGCAAGTCGCTCTCAAAACATCAGTCTTATTTTCTTTTTTAGATAAATCACGTAGAAGATTAAGTTTCTCCATACGCATGAAATAAGGCATTGTTTCTTTTAGTTGAGATAAAAGAATAGCTATACTTTCTTCATTTTGGTTCATTATTCTTTAGGCATAACATAGAATTTTGCTCCTATATCATATCTTTCTCTAATTTCTTGAAGGATTTCTTTAGCTCTTTGTTTGTTCTCGTATACTCCTAGACTACATACATTTTTACCGAAAGTACCTAGAATTTCGCATTTATTATCCTCTTTGTATGGTCGTGAAATTACAACTCCAAATAGTCTATATGGAATATCAATTCTATCATCTTGACTTATAATTCTCATAAATCATCCCCCACTTCTTCATCTTCTTTATAAAAACTAGAAATATACATTACAAGTGCATTGACTACAATATCCTTGACCTTCATATTCGTGTCCAATGACAGTTGCTTGACCTGTTTATGGACACTTTTAGGAATAGGATAGTTGAAATACACTTGGTCTGCATTTGCCTTTTGACCCATGACTACCCCTCCACTTCTTCTTTCAAACCTTGAAGTTCCTCTTTGATTTTATTCAAAGCAGTTTCTTCTCCTTTGGTACATTTCACTCTTTTCAATCTCATTTCAATGTATTTTTCAATCTGTTCCACGTGAAACAATACCGCTTTATTTACTCTTTTTCTACCAAACATAATCTTTCTCCTTATAAAATCTCGACTTCTTCAAATACTTTGAATATCTTCGGTGTCTGTATAGCCATCCAATCAATCATGGTCTCATTCACCACCCATTCCTTTGTCCTAATAATTTCAGATGACACGATACCACTTTCGTATAAAAACGCATGGACGATTTCATGTCTGGCTATCATTTTTCTAAACTCACATTGGTCTTTCTGTCCGTACTCCAACTCTGGACGGACACCAATATGACATTCTTTCACCGAATTGTCACACCAACCATTGTGATGCTCGTAGAACTGAATGTTTTCAGTAGACTCAAAGATTATCTTCCATGTGCTACCTAGAATATTCACTTCTTTAATAATTTTCTCCATTACTTGACCTCGATAAAATCTTTTTTATTTTTTGATTTTGGTTTAGGTCTGTTATCTTCTGCTAAACATTTAAGGCATTTTTCAGCAGGATTTGTAGTAAGAATTTCATTATATTTCTTACATTCAAAATATGTTGTCTGTCTTAATTTTCTTTTGTGTTCACAATCTCCACATAAAGCCATGATATTTCCCTCCTTTTATGATTATAGTATATATCATAGTATTGCTAGTGTCAATTAATATTTAAAAAAAAATGCCCCATTTAGGGGCGTGTGTCAATACAATTAAAAAATTTTAAATAATAAAAGGTTAATTTTGATGAATTTTCCATTTACAAATACTATTTCTGGAAGCTAAATAGAATTACTGTGGTTTACCTTACCACGAGTATATATTACCATGTCGTAGAGTGAATGTCAACAATTTTTGTAAAATATTTTTTGGAAAATGATGTGATTGTATGATGCTATGGTTTGATAGTAAAATATTGCTTTTTATTTTTTGTGGGTGGTGAGACGGTTAAAAAGAACGAGGGTGGGCATCTGACAGAATAGGGGTACCCCGTAGTAATATTCTCAACCTAAAAAATCTTTATCACTTCCAGATAAAAAAAATAACCTCAATCGAGGTTATCAAACAAATTCTATAATAATACTGTAAGCTTTATCGACATCATAAGCTATAATTGTATCGTTTGTATTTGGTATACTAACAGTATCAAACCCGTTCGCACTACACCCGTCAATACATATTTGCTTATACTGTTTATTCCATCTTAAATATGTATACCCACCGTGCAAGACGTCATTCATGTCATTTATTTCTTTTCCTTTACAATCAAATAGCGTTTGTGTTTCTAGGTTATATACACCATAGCAATAACCGTCTTTGCTTTCAAATAATATAATGTTATCCATCTTTCTATCCTCTCTCTTATTCATAATAATAGCTATATTCGTCACCGTTATAGTCACTATAATAGAAACCCTGTTCATTGTTTTTATTAGTGATTATTTGATTATCAATCACCCTTTTTTCTCCTGCTTTCACTCCTAATATAAAAGCTCCTAATATCAATAAACTTATAATAAATACCGCTAATGCTCTTTTCTTCATTTTTATATTTTCCTTTCTTTACACTCAAAATATTACTCGTAGATAACCTCAGCTATTTCTACTTGGTCTTTCAAATAATACCATTCGTGCTCTTTACCATGTTTTAGGCATTTTGCGATATCATCGTTAGACATCATTTTTCTATTATACTTTACAATATCAATCGCTCTAACTGTATAATAGTATAATGTTTCTGACACAGGAAACACCATTCCTACGGTGTCAAATTCGTATTCTCCTTCAATTAATTTCACTTTTTTCATTTTTATATTTCCTTTCTTAGGGGGTCGCCCTTTCCTTTCTACACTTATATAATACACTATATGTCTATAAATGTCAATACTTTTCTAATAAAAAAAAGAGTTATTTTTTTAATAACTCTTTGAACATACCATATAAAAATACTAATACATAATATAATGCTTTTCTTATCATTATCGCATACCATCGCAATAATGAACAACGAAACGGTCAATCGTGATGGTATCATGTCCCTTTCGTAATTCTTTCTTAATTTGTTCTACTTCTTTATCAGTGAATCCAACTTCATCCATCAAGAACATTTTAAAATATTTAGTTGTGGTTCTTGAATAGCCCCAATCATGGCCGATATTCACTTCAAAAAAATCAGTGTGCCATTTTACTTCTACAATGGTACTATCGTAAGATTGGAACACCTTTCTATTATCGTCTTTAATAACAAATTGATTTACTACTGCTCTACCGCTTCCGCATTCTAAATTTTTAACTTTCATTATTCTAATCCTCCTAAATCAATATCTAAATTTTGAAAGATGTAAGCATCTTCATAGCCTAAAAAATCATTTAGCTCTACTTCGTCTACTCCATCAGGATAAAGCTCATCTAATAGCTCCATTAGTTCATCTTCTTTTTCATGGTTTTGTACTTCTTCTAGGGTATTTGTTGCATTTCCCCATGCGTTGTTTTGAAGGTCGTCAAAATCCCAATCGTTTGACGTAGTTACATTAATATACATATTTTTATATTTCCTTTCTTTAGGGGGTTGCCCTTTCTCTTTACACCTATATAATACTATAGTTGTCTAGGATTGTCAACACTTTTATAATAAAAAATTAATTTTATTTTTTATCGAAAAACCTTGACATATCTATAAATATATAGTAATATATAGGTGTAAAGAAAAGGAGGTATTAAAAAATGAAAGTAATAGAAAATAGACTAAATCAAAAATATCCTAATTTAAATGGCTATTTTAAATTTAGTCATGAAGATAATGATAGAATCATATATGATTATAAAATTCTATCATTAAATGGCACTTGCATTCATTACGGTATAATTTCTGTAAATAAAAAAGACAAAAGGAAAACAAGAATCATAGAATTTAAGTAAGAAAGGAAAATATAAAAAATGGAAGAATGGGAAAGAATAACAAAAAAAGAATTTATAAACGAGTTATCTAATAAAGAAAATGCTTTATTAGGTTCATGGATGAACTTAAAGGAAGATAGCCCAATGACAATAAAATTAGTAAATGCATTATTTGAATTTGATAAACAACCTACTTGCATGAGAAAACCCTATAAAATTCAATCTAATGCTATACAATTTGATACTGGTAGATGGCTATATTTCAATGATATATCAAAATGCTATAGACATAATAACATACTTATCACAATCAAAGAAAGATACGATAATTGGAACGAATTTCATGTGTGTGATATTATAGGTTATTGGGCAGGTAACAAAAATGGATAAACATAAATTTGTAAAAAAAATGATACAAGAAACCCAGGGGGACTATAGAAAAATGGTCGCCTATTGCAAAGAACACAAAAGAAAACCCCCAAAAATCATAGCAACATCACCGTATAAAATGGGTTGTCTAAAATTCGAGGGTCAAAAATTCTTGTGGTACTACGAGGACGACCTTTACGACCTCATGCCCATGGTAAGAGTAGATAAAGCGTACTGATGTACGCTCTTTTCTCATGATAATAAAATTTTCTCATACTGATAATAATTTATAAATCGTCATCCCACCCTGTGTCTGGTGGGATTTTTTTGTGTGTCTGTAAGTCTGCATGGTCGGTCGAAGTCTGCAAGTCTTCACCTGCGAGTAAGTCTGCAAAGTCCTCTAAGTCTACACCCCTCGAAGTCTGCAAGTCTGCAAGTCCTCTAGAAACCTCATTTTCTTTGATTTGAGCGTTGTTTACGTTTGGGGTATCAATTACACCTACCTTTGGCTTTTCGCTCTCTACGGGCTTAAATTCAGCGTCTATGACTATTCCGGGGGTAGAATTGATAATTCTTTCTTGTTCATCCAAGTCTATCACGTTTGACGACGACTTATGGACTACTTCTGTCTTGTCTTGCATACCAAACCAGTTCTTGCCTAGGAAAAAATATAAAAGCGTATTGATTGAGCCTTGCATTGTCTTTTCAAGGATGAATTGATGGAATAATTCTTCGGCTTTTTTAATTGATGTCGAGAATGGGTTAGTGTTGTCTTCCTTCCACCTTGCTATAGTGTTAGAAGTAACCCCTAACCATAATGCCATAGCGGGTCTCGTTGGTGTTACCTTGTTTTCATCACAAAATTTAGCAAAATCGAATACTTCTCTATCAAAACTATCTACACTAGCATAACTTAATGGTCTACCATTGCGTTGTTCAAATGTATTTCCATGTTCCATAAGTTTGATTGAATTGCTCAAACTTAAATCTCCATCTGGAAATATTTTGTTTGTTATTAATCCATTATGTCCTTTCTTATTATTTTTCATATTATTAACTCTTTCTTCATAATCCATATTTTGAGGTTTCAAAGCGTTTCTATGGAATTTATCTCCTGCCATATTAACACTCCTTTCTTGTTCTTCACTATTCTAACATTCAATTTTAAAAATCACAAGACTAGACGATAAGACAGGAGACAGTACCTCTTTTATATATTATAAAAAATATATTACATTTTATACTGTATACTTTACTATATATTATATATATTATTTTATTATTTATTTAGATATATAAAAAGATGTCTTATAGTCTAGTAATATAAAAAAGTCTATATATACCAATGGTTTCAAGCGAGACAGGACGTATAGACTCATGTGCTAATAACCGTCTTGTTCCTGTGCTAGTCTCTTAACATTTCTTAACATTTCTTAACATAACTATATGTATCTATAGTCAACTGTACATAACTATATCTTACTAGCAATGTCTAAAGACTATGACAGCAAGACATCAAAATAAGACAGGAACAAGACAGGACAAAAATTCTACCGTCATGGACATATGACGTAACACCACGACATAAAAAGAGTACCGATATGGTACTCTAAAATCCATTTAATAACGTTTCTATAGTGCCTAAAGCAATGAATATAAACAGCATGATGATTTCAATACTGAAAAGTTGGTCAAACAATGTAATCAATTTGGTAATTGCATACATTGTATATTGTTCATTAAGTTTGCCTTTCCATTTTCTATTGAGATATTGGAAAACGACTAATCCGCCTCTTAAAAGATAAAACACTAGTATGTCAAATGCTATTATAATTGTATAACTCATTAGTGTTTTCATCATAATTCCAATTCGCATAGTGCTAGACACGTTGCAATGATAACGATTAATGTAAATAATATAGTCACAAACAATGGTAGAAATAAGCTAGCGTTATAACATAAATCCATTGCCCACATAAAGGCTGAAATAATCAATATGATGGACAAAACATAGACTATACACACTTTGGTATTATGACTGATTAAAACCTCCTCATAAGGCTCTAAATCATCTAAAGAGAAAGCTACTTTGCACCCTCTATAGCCCATTAATTGATAATATGCTCTCTGTTTACTAGTCAAATCCTCATAGTTACGGATTAATAAGTGTCTAGGACTCACTAATATTATATTTACATTATGTTCATCATAGTCATAACGAGCAATGGTGATTTCTGTTCCTTTGACTCTATATTTCATTTCTGTCAATCCTCCACGATTTCACAATTTTCTAAAACATCTTTAATGACATAATATTTTTGACTTTCCCAGGTCACGAATTGGAATAATTGCTCTGTAAATTTACCTAAATAACCACATTTACCTCCTACACACCATGTGCAGTTATGACTCATAATATAAGGTTCTTTTTCATATAAATTTATCAGTCCGCCTTTGTCTCTACAAATATATTTAGCACCTTGTTTTTGAACAAATTTGAGCATTTCATAATCTAAACGAGTCAGTTTAATCGGCTCTAAAAACTCTAATTCGTCTAATTCATATCTCCATGTAAAATCATCTCCTTTTATCATACATTGTCTGATGTTCTCTTTACTCATAATATCCATATTATCATCGCATAAATCTCCAGCGTGCACATCTACTATATGTTCACAATCACGAAGTTTTCCTCTAATAATCATACCTTCATGGTCGAAAGTGTATCGAGGACTTTTTAACTTAAATTTTTTCATTTTCAATCACCTCATATTTGTCTAAAATATCTCGAATTAAAGTAGGTTCTTCATTATCATAAGAAACAAAAGGATATAACTCTTTAAGGTACATATCGAAAACAGGGTAGTAAACTTCATTTTTACCAAACCATGCACTATCCTTAAATATAGGTTTATTTTTGAAAAAATTCAATCTATTGTCGGTTACATCCCGTGTAATATATTTATATCCCATTTCTAATTGATGTTCTAGAAGTAATTTTTCTAGCATTGTAAAAGTAGGTTTTATCTCCTTTAAATAAGCTTTACCCCATCCATATCTCGGTGCTCTCATACATTCAATGATTTGTTCTTTAGTCATGATGTCTTTGTTCAATTCACAAATATCAATACTGTTGACTTCTATTATTTCACTTCTTCCATCAATTTCTCCTTCAACAACCATTCCTTTAACCCACCAGCTTCTACCATTATTTTTTAATTCGTATTTCATCTTTCTCTCTCCTTTTTATTCTAAATTAAAGTGCATCACGTGGCATAAAAAATATAAATTGACCATCAATAATGTTATTTTCAATGCTACAAAATACATTTCTTGCATCCTCAAGAGTACGATAATATCCCATTATTTTATCGTTAACTAATACTTCATATTGATTTGCTGCTATGCTATATCTATAACTAAAATTATTACATTTTACCATTTTCATTTCATCTTGACTTTTAATCCACATTTGTATTTACCTCACAATTATCCAAGATATATGCTATAGGATATGGTTCTTTATCTTCCCATTTAATAAATGAAAATAAATCATTAAAGTTAATTTTTTTTTACCCTTTCGATTACATCCCATCTATCTTGTATTTTACGTGGTTTTATATCACAAGCAAATAATAATTCATCCTTATCTCTAGCAATATATCGATAACCATGTCCGATATAATATTTCAACAATTCATATTCTAGTTTTGATAAATGAATTATAGGATTTAAAGACTCCAATTCGCTTATCAAATACATCCATTTATGATTAATACCATATGACAAACAAAATTCTACTTCATCATCACTCATGATGTCTTTATTGTTTAAATATATATCCCATGCTCTCACAAAAATATATTGATTATCGTCAGATACTTCACCTTTCAAAATCATTCCTTTCTTCTCAAAACTAAAATTTTTCTTTCTTAATCTAAATGTTCGTTCCATTTCTTTTTCCTCTTTTCTATTAATTTTATCATTTGGTACTTTAGTTAAATGAAAATCTAAATTTTGTAAATTAGGGAGTGTAGATAATAAAGCGTCAAATTTATCACTATTCATCTTTATTACCTCCTAAAAAATCATACATCAACATTGCTACACCCCAGATAATTAACGGTGTACATAAAATTAAACCTACGTCAGCATTAAACATTGAATTTCACCTCACAATCTAAAATTATTGTTCTCCTATCATCTAAAACTTTTTTAATAAGTTTATTTGAGAACATTCCTCCTAATGTCATCCATAAAACAGGTGGATTACCACTTGCTATCAAGTTAAGGTTGTTGTCAAAAACATGCCATATCTTTCTATTTCTTTTTTGAAATGCTAGTTCATGTAGATAATCACCTAATTCTTTTTTTCATTTTCATCCCTCCTTCATTTGACACCCTTATTGTATACCCATAGTCTAGGTATGTCAATAATTTTCGGTATATTTTTTAAATTTGTTTAAAATGTCTAAAATGTCTTTACTTTAGTAGCTTTTTAGTGTAACATAGGTATCGTCAAAGGAGGAAATATAAAAATGAAAAATAAAAACAAATGTATCGTTAGAGTTAAAAAAGACCGCATATGTGAAATATGTGGTGAAAAAATTAAGAAAGGAACACAATGTGTGACCATAAATCCTAGATGTGAGCCTAGATATTGGGTGTGTTTAAAACATGCTAAAGAAAGAAAACAATGTGCATATTATGAGGAAATAAAAAGCTTACAAATGGCGCTAGAAAATGATAATGATTTTGATGATGAAGGGAAATATTTTGCCTATAGCGATATTTTGAATGAATTGGTAGATGCGGCAAGATGCAATAATTGTAAACGAAAATGTGAATTAAAAAATGATGAAGATTAATATTTTTAAGTGAGCTAAAGGAGGAAATATAAAAATGGAATATTTTGAAAAAGGAGAAATCGTTTATTTAATAAATCCTGATGGGGGAGATTTTAAAGTTGAAATCTTGGATAGATTTTATGATTTTGATACTGAAATGATATTTTATCTAGTGGAACCTGTAGAATTTAAAGGTTTTTTAGAAGCACCGCATCATAGATGTTATAAGTTATAAAAAGGAGGAAGATTAATGAAATATGTAACTTTTAGTGATTTTATTTTCGATTTTATGTATGACAAAAATCAAAAAACATGGACGATATATGACTCAAATAATACACCTCTTTTTCAAGGAACACCTTATAGAATGTATATAATGTCATTAATTGGATTATTGGAGATACGTATTAAAGAAATAGATTTTGTTAAAGAAAATATAATATTAGATTGTAAAGTCGAAAAGGAGGAAGATTAATGAAAAGGTATGAAATTAAACAAGGTGATTGTATTGATTTGATGTCTAAATTGCCAAATAAAAGCATAGATATGATATTATGTGATTTGCCTTATGGTACGACAAAAAATAAATGGGATTGTGTAATTAATCTAGAAGAATTATGGAGTCAATATGAAAGATTGATTAAAGATAATGGATGTATTTGTTTATTTGCTCAAACACCTTTTGATAAGGTATTAGGTAGTTCAAACTTAAAATTACTTAAATATGAATGGATTTGGGAAAAACCTATGCCTACGGGGAGATTGAATTGCAATTTTGCACCAATGAAAGCTCATGAAAATATTTTAATTTTTTCTAAAAGTGCTGGGTGTTATGTAAAAGATAAAAATAAAGCCATGCTCTACAATCCTCAAATGACTGAAGGTAAGCCATATAAAACTACGAGCGGTAGAGCTAGTACAAATTATGATACAAAATGGAGCAAAAGGGTTGAAACGAAAAATAATGGTACTCGCTATCCAAGAAGTGTAATCAAATTTAAACATGATAAAGATAAATTGCATCCGACTCAAAAACCTGTTGCATTATTGGAATATCTAATTAAGACGTACACAAATGAAGATATGCTTGTATTGGATAATTGTATGGGTTCAGGTAGCACTGGCGTAGCATGTTTAAATATAAATCGTAAATTCATTGGATTTGAATTGGACAAAGAATATTTTGAAATTGCAAAAAAGAGAATTGAAGATAGAAGTGAAGAATTAGAAGAAGATTGGGAAGACGATTTATAATCGATAAAAAGAATTTTAAAAACAAAAAGGAGGAAGATTAATGAAAAGAATGTCAATCAAAGAAGTAATGGCTTATTTAGAAATAGGTCGAAGTACATTCTATATTTATCGTGACAAAGGTATGCCTGTGCATTATACTTTAAGTAAGCGCCCTCACTGTTTCAAGGAGGAAATTGACGAGTGGCTTCAAAATAAAGTAGATAACAGGAGGAAGTGATAATGCTAGAATATGCAAAAGCTTATGATAAATTGGGATGGGTAGTCATGCCCATCAAACCAAATGATAAAAGACCTATCATCAAGAATTGGTCGAAAATACAATCCAATGATGAAACATTGGATAAATTCAAAGATACCTCAAACATAGGTATCATCATGGGAGAGACAAGCAATCTTGTATGTATCGACGTGGACGTTAAACATACAGATGGTGTAGCTACCCTAGAAAAATTAGAAGAACAGTTAGGAGAACTCCCTCAAACAGTTATGAGCGAAACACCTAGCGGTGGTATTCACTACTATTTCAAATATGTCAAAGGAATTAGAAATAGAAAAGATGTCGGTGAGGGGATTGACATACAGGCAGATGGTACTCAAACAGTAGAAGCACCAAGTCAAATTGACGGTACTTACTACGAGTGGGTGAATAGTCCATTTGAGTATGAGATAGCAGAACTACCTCAAAAATGGAAACAGTATTTATGTGAAGAAGTAGATGAAGATACATTGTTACTTTCAAACAAGCCATTTGAAGCACCTAGCGAGGTCGAAGAAGGTGGACGCAATAATACCCTAGCGAGTTATGTCGGCTCTCTATTAGGTAAAAAATTAAAGAAAACAACGGTATTGAAAAAAGCTTTGAAGTATAATGAAGAGTCGTGTAATCCACCTCTTGATGAAGATGAAGTCAAGACTATTGTCGACTCTATGATTAAAACGGATAAAACCAACAAGGCGAATAATGTCGAAAAAAGTATCAATGAGTCAAAATTAGACTCTAGTAATGAAGATGATTTGAAAGTAGATTGGATTTCTTTTGATGAAACAGGAACAGTCAATATCAATGACAAGAAATTTGCTGAATGGTATGTCAAAAGAAATGAACTTTATTGTATCAATGATAGATTTTATACACGTTATGGTCAAATTAGCGATAATGAGTTCAGAAACAATATTCATAATATCATAGGTGGTATTATTACAACTCGTTTGTCAGCTAAAGTAGAGTCTCTATTAGCGAGTGTCAAGAATGAAGCATTCACTAAACTAGACGCACCAGACAAGTATAAAGTACAGTTCGATAACATCAGCTTTGATGTTCGACACGGAAAGCTTGAAGAATGTGACACCTTTTTTACACTACATCAGATACCGCATAATTATGACGCTAAAGCTGATTGTCCTAAATTCAAAAGGTTTATCAACAATCTTTTCTATGAAGAGGACATTCCTGTCATTCAAGAATATTTGGGATATTGTTTGGTACCGAACACTCTTGCTCAAACCGCTCTGTTCATTATAGGAGAGGGTGGAGAAGGTAAGTCTAGAATACCTGTTCTAATGGAACATATCATAGGAGCTGATAACGTCGTTGTAGGTGATTTTGAAGGTCTACAGGATAAATTCTCTACATCATCTTTAGACAAGCAAATGTTGTTTATGGATGATGAATTAACGCTTACGGCATTAGATGATACTTCCAATTTCAAAAAGATAGTGACAGCTGAAACAGCTATGGAAGTAGAAGTTAAAGGAAAGCCTAAATACAAGACTAAACTTTATTCAAGGATAATTTGTTGCGGAAATGGAGCCATTCAATCTAAATTTGATAGAACAGACGGGTTCTATCGTAGACTATTACTATGCAAAGTTCGTCCTGTACATTATGACAAGCCGGATAGGACCTTATCGGACCAGCTTGACAAAGAAATACCGGGTATTATAAATTGGATGTTAGAAGGATTGTGCAGAGTCGTTAAGAATGGATTTATTATTGAGCCATCAAAACGTATGAGTGATGAGGTTCAATCGTTGAGAGACAACAGTGATACGATACAATTATTTATGAATGACGAACAATTTATTGATTATACATTTGATGAAGAAGATAAAGTATCAATTAAACAATTATATGATGCTTATGAAAATTGGTGTCAAGATAATAGCTATTTAATTATTCATAAAAACACTTTCGGAAAAACCATTAGAAGAACATATAAGAGTACATTGAGCAAAAAATTAATGAACCCACAAAGGGTAAATGAATTGATTTCAAAAGAAAAGGTGTACATCAATAAAAAACAAGTTCGAGGTGTCGTAGGTATTAAATTGAAGAACTATAAGAAATCATTCACCGTAAGTGCATAAGGAGGAAAAGAAAATGACAGTAAGAGAAGTATTAGAAAATATGAAAGGTGGAGCGTCGATTTTATATATTAAAAATATCGAAGGAACTAATTTAGTCTTATCTAGAAACATGATACCTTTTTGCAATGAAAAATTGCTAGATACGAAAGTTAAAAATTTAGACGCAGGTGATATTGAAATGAAAGGAAATGGTTTAGTGTCATATAACGCATGGAGTTATTCAGATACTTTTAATGAAAAATTTATAATTTGCACATATGATGAAGAAAAAGAGTAAAAATATTTTTACTCTTTTTTCATATATTTGTTGACATTATTAGAAATCTATAGTAATATATAGTCAAGGAAAGGAGATAACCAAAGGTTATCAAAGGAAATATAAAAATGTTTGATGCTTATTTGGAAAGAATAACAAATGAAGCTTATTACAATAATGAGCCAGACCAAAGAGTTTTAGAAGAAATTGAAGAAGTTAAAGAAAAATTAGAAGAACTTCAAGATGAAATTTCTGAAACAGATTTAGAAAGTGAAGAAGCGGAAGATTTGATTGCAGAAGTGGATGAATTAAATGAAAGATTAGAAGAATTGGAGGGATTAGCTTATGGAAGTAACTAAAGAAAATTTAGAATATGCTTATAAGCATACGTCCTCTCAATGGGATTTTTATTGGAGACACTCTAATAACGACCCTAGATGGTTTTACAATCCACCTATTGAGTTTCATGAGGGGGATATGGTTTATGTCAATTTAGATGTAGGTTTTCCGCATGAAATGTGTTTCGGTCATTGGTGTTATGTAGTGAAAAAGTTCAGGGATAAAATGCTCGTCATCCCATCTACAAGTGTCAAAGATGATTGTACGGTATCTACAGAAATGGATATACGTGTAGTTATCAATGGAAAGAAAACAAAATCCAGATTGAACTTTAGTGAGTTGAGAACTGTAGATAAAATGAGGATTGACCCTCGTAAGTCTGTAGCTAAGCCACAAGTCAGTCTTTGCTTTATAAAATACAAATTGAAAGAGTTCATAGGAGGTTAGTTATGTTAGAAGTAAATAAAATTTATAACACGGCAAGAAATGGGGTGATAATTTATGAGAAAATATGAAAAAGTCTTATCGACCATAGTAACATGGATGATGTTATTTTCTCTTATCTTTGTTAGTTATAAACATAGCAATCTGGTAGAAGATTATAATGATTTGACTACTAAATATAACAAAATTATGAAAGAGAAAAAGACAGTTGATACTATGTGTCATATACTGTTAAATCAAGAGCCTTATGTAGTACATGAAGTCAAAACTGTAGAGTGCATAGGAGAGTTTAAAATTACTTATTATTGTGGTTGTGATATTTGCAATGGAGTATGGGGGAACATTACTTATAGAGGTACAATTCCTCGTCCTCAACACACAATAGCAGTAGACCCTAATGTAATACCACTTGATAGTAAAGTAATCATAGAAGGGATAGAATACACCGCCGAGGACACAGGAAATAAAATCATAGGTAATAAAATTGATGTTTATGTATCTTCACATGAAGAAGCTTTAGAAAAAGGAACTAAAACTTTAAAGGTATATAAGGAGGTGAACTAAAAATGAAAGAAAAGATGAAAGAATTTTTAGAAGGATTTTTACTTATTGATATACTAGTTTGTTTTTCATGGGCAATAGTTGAAATATTGATGTTCATACTTAAAATGATGGGAGTGATTTAAGATGGGTGAGATAAACAAACAATGGATGAACCAAAGAGGATTTGACGAATATCTCAAAGATGGTGATACTTTGATTTTCAAGGATGTAAATGATATTCAAGTAGGTATTAAAAACAGTTATTATAGGTTTTATTACATTGTTGATACCGTAGGAAAATATCATTTAAGAAGTACAAAATTCTATGATTGGGATAGCTTTGATGATTTCTATAATGAATTTAAAGAATTAGTAATGAATTTAAAATGGAAGGATGATGATTTATGAAAGATGAGCTTCATATTGTCCCAGATTTATGTGATGAAGAAGCTATATATCATGTTCTCATAGGTGATGAATATATAACAACGTATACTTCGTGGGAAAATTTATGTGAAAATATAAATGAAGATATTGAAACAAAATTAAAGGAGGAATAACAATGGAAACAATTAAAGAATTAGAAAATAAAATAAATGATGTTGAAGAAACATTAAATAACTTAAAAGCAAAAGTTGAAGAATTAAAAAAGAATAAAAATAATTTTGAGCCAACGTCAAATGACTGGAAACCTAGACATGGAGAAAATATTGGATAGCACATTATAATTCAAACCCAACTATTTTTATTTGTGATGAAAGAGCAATAAGTAAAAATATTATTAAATATAATCGCACATTTAAAACAAAAGAAGAATGTCAGTTGTATTGTGACATTCAAAGAGCTTTTAGAGACGCTTCTAGAGAATTTAAATATAATAGCAATAATTATTATATTTGGTATGACCACGTGAATAAAAAAATAAAACATGATTGTCTTTTTAGTGTTCAACATAAAGATATTTATTTTGACAGCGAGGAAGCAGTTCAAAATCTCATTGATAAATTCGGTGAGGAAAATATCAAACGTTACTATTTAGGGGTGTATTGATATGAAAAACTTTGAAGTTTATGAAGATAAAATTAAAGAATTAAAAGGTGAAATTGCTCTAAATAAAAGCAATGAATTAGTATCATGTATTGGTTTTTATTGTAGGGATTGTAAATTTAGTAATAGTGGTAATAGTGAATATTGTCCCAAAAACATGTTTGAATGGCTATATGAAGAATATAAAAAGCCAAAAGTTAAAATTTCTTTAGCAACTAAATACTTTTTAGAAAGTTTAAATAATAAGTATAAATGGATTGCCAAGGATGAAAACGGTCAAGTTTTTGTTTATGAAATGAAACCTAAAAAAGACAAGGAAACTAAACAATGGTGTAACGGAAATAGAGGTACTACGTATCGTTTTGAAGAAAATGTTTTTAAAAAAGAATTATTCGATTTCCTTTCTTGGGAAGATGAAAAGCCAACAAATATTAAAGAATTATTAGAAAACTGTGAGGTAATAGAAGATGAATGAAAGAGAAAAATTTAAAAAAGATTTTGAATTAGATTTATTGTTAGCAGTAGATGAATTACTTTACGAAG
>OGXI01000299.1_pt1 | contig 44245 bp, 63 predicted proteins | sample 1576221 | NCBI WGS metagenome assembly OGXI01 (sample SAMEA3541523, study PRJEB24748) | human gut metagenome | biome: human gut; feature: human-associated habitat; material: faeces | place: China | collected 2012
CCCAATCACGAATTCTGTCTTTGATGTTATTTTCAGCCACATCATAGCTAAGACCAGCCTTTGAAAGATTTACTGGACAAATGGTGCACAGAATGTGTTCATAAATTTCTTCTGATGCATCGTGCATTTCGGTTCCATCAGAAGCTTTTCCCGGAACGTCATATACTGCATGAATGAGAACTATGTAGTAATTTTCGTGATAATCGTAATTTTCAATCACTTTGTCGTAGAATTTGTCCAAAAGCTCATCATTTTTAAGCTTACTTGCTCTGATCCGCATAAGAAATTCCTGTGTTCCACCCTCTTTTTCCTGTGATAATGGAAAATCAAGGTTCATAAGGTTTTTTCCAAGTCTGCCAGACATGGTTTTCTTGAAAATATCAAAATACTTAAACATTTCTTCATCTGGAAGAGACAGGAATGCTTCTTTAATTTTGGTTTTCTTGTTCTTTTCTGCGTCCACATAACAACCACAAATGCGTGTGATTGTGCAATTGGCTGGAGTAAACTGTTTCTTAATTTCTGCGATTTCTTTCTTATTCATTCTTTCCCATCCTTTCTGCTTCTCTCGCCTGTTTCTTTTCAATCCACTTATTAATTTTCTCATCAGAAATCATGTACATTTGCTTTAGCATTTCGATGCAGATCAACACATCTGCAATTTCTTCTATCATGTTATCACGGTCGATTTTTCCACGTTTTGCCTTACTGATTGCTTGGATAAGCTCGGCGCATTCTTCCATACAAACCGTACTTTGATTGTTTTTTCCGTAGTGTTGAATGCTATCTGCGATAATACCTTTATCAATCTTTATACCTGTGATTAATCCGGAAAGAGCCTTTGCCCCAGAATCACACGCCCATGCTTCTTTTGAAAATTCTTCGCCCCAGTTTCCAGTGTTTTCAAGTTCACCAATGAACAGTAAACGCCGGTCTCTCATATCTGATAAGATGTCTTTTGCTTCTTCTGGTTTCATATTAGTCCTCCTAATGGAATTTCTCCTTAATGGAAACATAATCAATGAATACTTGCTTTCTTTTACCGCATTTCTTGCATTCCAAAACAGCTTCCTCAGTATTTCTCCAATACCAAACCAATTTGTATTTATGTGGTTTGCAGAGGCATTTTATTTTGCAACCGTTCTTGCGCCATCTATTTAATTTATTGATTATTGTGCAGAACAATCCGTAAATAATAACAGCAACTACACACATTCCCAACATCATAAAAATTTCTTTTATCACTTCAATCATTCTTCTTTATTGCCTCCAACTTCTTCTCAGCTTCTTCAATAGTAAGGAATACTGTTTTTCCAAATCGGTTAGCATAAGTGTTTACATCTATAGACGATAGATAAGTTGGACAAACATAATATTCTTTTTTGCTATCACATTCGTATTCACAACCAATACAATTGTATTCGTCAAATCTTGAACCGCATTCTGAGCAGACTGTCCATCTGGAAGAGATAATATATATTTCTTTATTATTAGCTGGCAATCTCACAAGCAAGCCCTGTTCTTCTAAGCCTTTGTAAGATTTCAGTTCTTCCAACAGTTCTGCAACATCTTTCAGCCAATACAATTCTCCATCTTCGCAGCAAGTCCCATACGTTTTCTGGTGATACGGGCAACCAACCGCTTCCTTCCCACTGATATAATCTCTTAAATCCTCGCCAGTTCCACAGACAATGCGTTTATGTTCATCATCCTCCATATGCATGAAGTTTTCGTGATCCGCATAGCAATCACCCTCGACATCTTGACTAGAAACGCATTTAAGTGCTTTTATCATATCGTCAAGTGTTAATCTCTCCATCTACTTCTCCTCTTTTACTTCTTGATATACGATTTTCAAATTGAAATCACTTCTGATAAATCTCAGCGTCAGTTTATGATTTACAGCATTCCCGAGTTGATCGTAAATCCAGTACATATCCTCTTGGTCAAAGTTTGTAGCCAGATATCTGTTGAGACTTGATACCAGTTGTTCTCTCCATTCATTATTCCTTTTAGTCGAACTATATGGTTCTCCTTTTGCCATTGATCTTGAACAGTATTCAAGCAGCTTGCAGATAATATCTTCTTTATCAGTACAATTCTTTGCTGTGAAATATACATTTCCTTTTTCGGAAAGAATTATTTCTCCGAATCTGTTTATGTAGCTCCCGGGGAAACATTCCATAAGATTGAAAATTTCATCAGTCATCTACTTCACCTCTTCCATCCAATCCTGAAATTCTTTCATACAATCGGGGCATAAATCCATAGCGGTATGTGAATAAAATTTTCTTTGATAGTCCAAATTTAATGTCATAACCCCGTTAGGATTCTTTTCATCCTTCTTAAAATTGTACTCATCGTACAGTTTTCCACATCTGTCACATTTCTTTGCGCATGCCATTAATCCATTCCTCCTGTAATCTCATCAATACACTGGTTTCGTCCATTGACCATCCCACACTGGTAATCCGTCATATCATTCTCGGTAGTGTTTTTCTCCGGCAATGGTTTCAATGGACACCAACCGGGTCTAATGCTCAAATCTGTAATATCTCTTCTATTCGCTCTACAGAATGGGTGAAGTATTCCGCTGCGTAAAGCACATGAAGCACAATATTTTGGCGTATTTATCACTAATACTGATTTGCTCATTTTCTCCTACCTCTTTTCTGCAAGAATGTTCCATACTGTGCCGGACTGATAACATCTTTCTTCTCTCTGGTAGCATTATAATATCCAAGTCTTCCATTCTTTTTGTTTTCCTCCTTTGTGTACATAGTGGAAATGTCCTTGCCTTTACTCATCTGATTCCTCCTGTAATAATTCTGGGTTGTCAAACACGTTTCCGGCAGTTTCAATCTTTCTGTGCCAATATCCAAGTTCTTTTCGGTAAAATGTCTCTTCTGGAAAATCAACATAAAATCCAAAATTACAGCTTCCGTAATCAAAACTCGAACAATACATTCCAAATTTTACCGGGGCATATTCTCCGTTGTAATTAACGATGTCATTTTCCCAGATTTTCTTCCCATTCTTGTCGCAAAGTCCTGTGAACTGGCAGAGGGTTTCTATATCAATTATATTGGTATATACTGTAAACCGATCTGAATCCTTCCGATAAAAAATAATGTCCTTCCCACCTATGTGATATTGATCTCTTATGTAATATCCCTCAACCCATTCACCATTATCAATCCGCTTTGCCTTGAAAAGAATTTCTCTCATTCGATTCCACCACCTTTCACGATTTCATCAATTGTTGTATCCCCTTCTATGCAATATTTTTCAAATAAATAATCTTCCAACTGTTCAACAACCTTATCCGCATCAAATGCTGTCGGCTGTTCGTCAATAACTGCACCTATTGCAAAATCCATATCTGAATTTCCAAGAGAGTCAATTATTTTGTCTGCATCAATTAAACGCATTTATTCATCCTCCCACACTCCCAACAACCGCATCCTCTCATACAGTACAGCGACGGTCTTGCGTCTGTATCCGTAGAAGTCTTTCGGGTTCATCGGGATATATCTTTCTTTGCTGATTTTCCTGTAACTTTTCCGGTGCAGGATATTCTCAATAACCATATCCGCTATCACCGTGTTTTTCGGGCAAGCTGACAAGGCAGCACTGGAAAGCAGGTATCCGTACTCTGCCGGGAAGTCTTTCAGCATCGTATTCAGTTTTTCTATGTCCTCTGCCGGAATACCATAATCTTTCAGCTTTTTATTCCTTGTCAGCATACCGTTCTCCTTTCTATCCTGTATAGTCTTCAAATCGTTCACATGCTATAAACGCGAATCTGGAATTTACCCACCTCTGCATTCGTTTCAACGGATCATGTTTGTTTAATTTATATTTGTCATATATCATCACGTATGGCGAATATCCCAAGTTTCTTAGTGTATATATTCTGTCAAGATCTTGCTCAAATGTCGTATCAAATCCGCAAAGAACATATACAGTCATTTTTCGTCTGTCCCATCCAGTCTGCTGTTTGAATATCTCAAACTTTGGAACGATCTTATCCTTGTCCTCATACCGGTCCCACGCAAAATGAATCTGTTTGATCTTCATTTCCTTGAGATATTTGATTTTCTCTGCTGTCATGATTCTGATATCACATCCTTGCGAAAAGTCCACCCATGCTCTGCTATCAATAAGCTCTTGGCTCAAATTCCTCCAATCTCGGCAAGCAAACATATTCGGATCCAGTAACACTATATTCTTTTGTCCTGACCAGAATTCCGATAAATTAGCTACCTTTCGGCTACATCGTCCCTCTTTGTGTCCGACTATACAAAAATCGCAACCCCGAGGGCATCCTCTTGTAAGAAAACCATAAGCGGTATCTTTGCATAATTCCGGATAAAGACTATAATCAGGATAAATGTGTTCAATTTCATCCGGTAATGACTCCCCACCAGACGGATACTCATATCCCGTGCCGCCTTTTATGATTTTTGCTGCACATACAGGATGCGGATAATCTGGCGTAAACGTAAATACCTTACTCATATACACCTTATCTGGTGGATTTATCCATGCTGTTAGTGGGTCGTACCATTCTACGGAGTCACCTTTTCCCTTATGCCATGCCGATATTTTCATCAATGGCAGATTTGGAAAATTATGACCATCAACATCTATAAGTTGTATTTTCATAGTTTCCTTTCTAATCGTCTGGGTGGTGCTTGTCGTACATGATCGCCACACATACAAGACCAGCCACTCCGAATATGGCTCCAAAGGTGAATCCTAATAAGAATGTAATCATGCTTCCACCCTCCTGTTCCACTGCTCTATCGCTTCTTTCTCCGTTTTTCTCCACCGTTCCACCATTCCGTCACATTCTGTGCAAGCTACAAGATATTCTTTACTTAAATCACCGTATTCGTTGATTAGCACTTCTGCTTTCCCTCCGCAAAACGGACACGGTTTTAATTGCGTCATTCCATCACTCATACTTCCACCTCACTATCTTCATAATTCATTACAATTGTAATTATCTTCACCAGAACTTTCTGAATCTGATAGTAAATGTGATGATTGTCAGTTCCGAAATGAGAGTTCAGTTTCGCATCTTCCTTGCCTTTCCTGTAGCAATCTTCCATAAAATCAATACTGTATATATCGTCTTCCTGGATGATTTCGCCGTTGTTTCTCCATTCGGCAATCATTGCTTCTTCAACCAATGAATTTACAACGTCATCTGAATCTTCATCGCCGTTCAGATATTCTACGCAACGGTCAATGAATCCCAACTTGTCAACGTACATATATGCTTTTGCTGTTCCAGATGTATACTCTCTGAATGCCTGCTCAACCTGCTCTTTGAAGTCCTCTGGCAGATTGAAAATATCTACTTCCAGTCCTCTTGGAAGATTTATTGTGTAACTTCCCATTTCCATCCTCACTTTCCCCATGTAAGCAACTGGCACGCTATTGTGCAGTCCTCCATGATTTTACACTCCCATCTTCTTAACCAGATTCTTATTCAATTACCCTTAACATCAAGCTTAATTTGCTATAACAAGGGCAAATTCTTGTGTGATCGAAAATATCTTCTAGTAAAACGCAATGTGGAAAAAGCTGTTTTACCTCATAGATATGCTCTTTTTCTTCCCCACCACGTTCTACGTATTTGATTCTTTTGCCAACATGCAAATCAAACGTTTTGCTTATATATGCTTTAAGCCCATATATGTTCACTTTGCTCATTTTTGTGTACCAATCCTTCCTTAAAAGCCACTATTGCAGCTTCCTTACTGTGATGTATTTTTGTAATGGTTTTACATTCTGTGCATTCGCACCAATATAAATTTCCTCCACAATGCCGGTTATAATCTGTGAAAACATGAAAACGATTCCCGCATTTAGGGCAAATCCTACTTTTACCATTTTCAACATTAATTCCCATTCTTTCATTAAACATCGAACATTTCCTCATCTTCATCGTCAGAATCGAAATCTGGCGTTTCTTCTACATCAGTTACTTTCCATTTCGACATGTTCTTTCCTCGCTCAATCAGTTCTGCCCTCTGCTCTTCCGTCAGTTTTCTCGGAGCTCGTAAATTCGGCACGTATTTTCTCGGAACGTGAGCGAAAATCGAGCCATCTTTGTTAATTGCGATAACCTTCACATCTTCCGGGTTTTCTTCTTTCAGCTTAAGCGTCCGATTCTTTAAAGTACTTCCGTTGTACGCCGATATCTCAGCATAATCACTTCCACGTATCCATGCGATACTACATTCATTGCAATTCTCTGCCATTATTTTCCCTCCACTCTTAATATTTTTCTCAACTTCGATGTGAGTAAGTCAAACTGTGCAAGCATGTCTTTGTCCTTATGCTTTCTAACAGTGATATCGTCTTCCGAATCATCCAGGTAATATTCACCATTGATAGGCTCTCTGTAGTCTATTTTTGATTTGAAGTCCCACCCGGAAAGGCTGAACTTTTCAACAGCTTCTTTCCGGGTAAGCGTATCTACGAACGTCCCATCTAAGGTGTACAGATCGTAAAGCTTCATCTTTCGTTCTTTCTTATCAGCCGGTATTTTCTGTGAGAATTGCTCCCCGAAAATTCAATCAGTCCATCATCCGCAAACTGGCGCAAATGCCTCTGGATTGCACTAGGGCTTAAATCCAATTCCTCAGCTATCGTTTTAATCTGTGGCATTTCGCCTTTGCGTTTTTCGTATTTTACGATAAAATAATAAATATCTTTACGATTCTGCTCGTATTCCTTATGCTTTCTGTTCTTTATTTCACGTATAGTCATTTCTCGTAGTTCCTTTCATCAAGCATTTCTTTAAATTTCTCGAAAGCTTTGATTGAAGTTTTGTTGTTTTGCTTTTCTGGCTTCAGGGTGACTTGCAAATGAGTGTCAATGATGTGCGATAAATCACGAGCCAGAGTTTTCTTGCCTTGTTGGATACCATCACGATATCCTTTTGCCGGTCGGTAATCAGCAATCTTTTCTTTTCCTTCATCCTGTCCACCGCCAGTCTTGTTTTTCACAATCCATCCGGCATCAATGGCTTTCTGGATGTATTCTCGTTCTTTTTCATCAAGCTGCGATACCGGACAGTGGAAAAAATCAATCTTGTATCCGCTCTTATTTTCTTCCGAATACAGCCCATGCGCTTTCATGGAGCGATCAATATGCTGTTCGTATCCTGACATGTGTTGTGCCAGTCTGGTAAGTAAACCTTGTCGTGTCTGGCCTATATACCCACTGGTTTCGGTACGCCAGAGTATATATATCCCGGTTCCTTCATCCAGTTTCGGATTTACTTTCAGAAGTTTCTTCTTGTTGCTAGCTTCAATGGCTTTCGCCCGTCTGAATTTCTTGTAATCCAACCGAAGCTACTCCTTAGCTAAACGGTAAATCCGGATCGTAAGCCGGTTCAACAAATGTGTCACTTGCTGGTGCTGGCGGTGGAACTGTGCCGATGTTTTCGGACTGGTTGCTTCTACCCTTGCTTTCCACAAACTCATGTGTTTCTACCAGACAGTCATTTGTGTAAATCTTCTTTCCGTCAGTGTCCGTATAGTTTCCGGTCTGCCAACTTCCGATGACTGCAATTTTCATTCCTTTATGCAGGTATTTTTCGGCAAACTCTCCATTTTTACCAAGTGCAACGCAATTTATGAAATCTGCTTTCCGCTCATTATCTTTACGATACTGTCTTTCTACTGCAAGAGTGTATCTGGCAATGGTTATGTTGTTAGTTCCGGTCCGTATGTCCGGGTCTTTCACTAATCGGCCGATCAAAATTACTTTGTTCATGCTATTTCTCCTTATAAGCTTTAGGCATCGGCATCCACGCCGAAACCGTATATTTTATCTCTCTTCCGACTCCAATATCCGCCCATTCGCCGTTTCCGATGTATCTCAGAGATGTTGGCCATTCAGCGCCCTTGATTGTTACCGTATACTGCGGAAGTTGCTCGATATCAACATCTTCGTCTGGCTCCGGCGGTAACATTAATTCTGTCGGAATCCATGCAATCACAGGATTGTAGGATGTGAAAAGTTCCTTTGCCTTTTCCAATGCGTCATTCCATCCTCTGTCGTACAAACCGGATGTTGAAGAGATTTCCTTTTTGATTTTGTCCAGAACATTAATTAAAATCTGCATTCTGTCACTCCTTTTTGTCTTCGTAAAAACTCAAGTAATCAAACCACTGGTCTTTGATAAAATGTCCGATGATTTTCACTGAGTTTCCCCATCCCTTTGTTGCAACCCGAACATGCTTTCCTTTTAAATTCACAAGATCTTCAACGCCAACTACATCCATAATTCGCATGATTGCTTCCATTCCAGAAGCAGAACCTTTAAATTCTTTGGCTCCCAAATATCCATGCCCAAGAACATAGCCGCCGTAAACGACTCCCCATCCGCCACCGTTCAGCGTAAGGTCAAGTGAAAGTACTCCGTGATCTCTGAAATTTAATGATACATTTGTAATTTCAGCGTTTTGAAGTTTATATCCATCCGCCAATAAAAGTTCTTCTGTCCATTCTTTCAATTTTATTCCTCCTCATAATCATTGCAGTAAAGTGGTCCGTAGTCCCATGCAAACGGACAATCATCGTGATATTTGCAACTATCGCAATCTGTCATTTCCATTGGATTTTCTCCTTTCAAAATGGAAACAATTTCAAATCAACTTCCAGTCCAGACCGTCCAATCTGAACCAGAATATCATCCCCAACAACTTCTTTGACTTCTTTAAGCATCTTCCCGGCATCTGAAGCATCACCGCTCAAATGTACCAGTGTTATCGTTTTGAGCGATTCTGTGAGGTTTTCCTTAATGAATTGCTTACAAGTTGACAAAGAACAATGCCCGGTGATCTGGTGTTTCCACTTCGGGTTGCTTCTGTCTATCAGTTCCTCGCAGTAATTACAGCCAATAACCAAGTGATTAAGTTCCATTGATTTGAATTTGTACCGGCAATGCTCAAAGTCTGTCAGGTAAAGAAGTTTTCCCATTTCCTCATGTTCCACTAGATATCCAAAGTTCGGGCACGGTTCTTTATTTGCAGATGTATGCGGCAGGCTGAACGGAACTGCGCTGAAAGAACCGATTTTGAAGTACTTCTTTTCAGTGACAGCTTTTATAGTTCCGTCTGTTATACCCAAATTACTGATTGTTTCTTGACCGGTATAAACTGTGATTCCGGCGCTTATGATTTCATGAATAGCTTCGGTGTGATCGCCTTAACCATGTTCATGTGAAATAAGCACACCGGAAACATTGTTTATCTGGTAGTCAATCCCTCTGAGGATTTTCTTGTACTTGCATCCGCAGTCAAGAAGAACAATCTCGCCTGTCCTTGACTGCAAAGCGTAACAGTTTCCTTTTGTGCTTCCTGTTGAAATTACTCGCATGAACACTGGAATCACCTCCTTTTCTTTCTGCAAAATTAATACCGATTATTTTATAATCCCGCTACATTTAAAGCTGCGGCAATTTCTTTGATGCTATCTCTTATTTTTAGTGGAAGAACGTAGTCTCCATTTTCGTTTTTTAAATCCATTACATTGGGAAGATTTTCTCTAAGAAGCCTTAATTCGTATCTTCCCAAGAAAGTCGATTCCAATTTTGTTTTTCCTTCTTTTGGAAGAATGACTATTGGTTTGTTTGAAATATATGCATATATAACCATGCTCATTGCTTCTTTCGCCTGTTCTTCTGTTGAGTAAGCAGCCATAATTGTTCCTTTTTCACCGGTCTCTGGAATGTATGCTCTTATGATATTTTCAGCTCTGCTTAATGAAGCATTTTCGTAAGGAATGTCAATATCTCCCGTCTGACTAATTAATCTCATTTCATTCTCCTTTCAATTTCAAGATCCATACTGTGGCATAATTTAATACAGTTTCCATGAAGCATATGATTCCTACATGCTCCATATTTTTCGTTAAATTTTTTCATTGGCATCTTTTCTTCGTTTACTGCACGAACCCATCTACGAACCTTTTTCTGAGTATTTCTTTTTCTGTCACCACGTAATTTTCTGATATATTTTCCCTCATCAGTCACGTAATGGTGGAATCCAAGATAACACAGTCCCATTCGGAACGGTACAATTTGCGATTTTGGGTTCAATTCCAACCTGAGACTTTTAATCATCATTCGAATTGCTTCAAGAATTTCTCTGGCGATGTCTTTTGTTTTACACAACACATAAAAATCATCGTTATATCGTCCATAATATGGATTTCCAAACTCAATCGTTATCATCTGATCTAGCGAATGAAGTAGTAGCAATGCATATTTCAGGTTTACCTGGTTCCCTAATGGCAGTCCTGGATTTCCTGTGCTATCAATAAATAAATGATTCAGCCAGATTGCAAAATCATCATCAAAATAGTAGTCAAGTATGTCTTTCATTATTTCATGATCTATGCTGTAAAAATATTTATGAATATCACATTTTACAATCCATCCATTTATTCCATTCTTTTTATAGAAATCCAACATCTGATCTCTTAATCCATTCATTGCCATATGCTGTCCTTTTCCCTGTTGTCCAGCGGTATTCCATTTAATCAGAATTTTTTCAAACTTCGGAGTCAGAACATAATCGGAAAAGCATCTCTGCACTACTTTATCCTTGAATGCACATGATTCTATTGTACGTTCTTTTGGCTCGTGGATTTGAAACTTATTATATGGATTTATGGTATACGTTTGCCTTTCCAACTGTTCTTTTAGAAGGTGAATGCCTTCAAGAGATAAATTAGAAAACCTTGCAGTGCCTGAGTTAAACTTTTTACCACTTTTAACCTTCTTGTAAGAACAATATAAATTTTCAAAACTTGCCACAATATCTTTATCCATTTAGTTTCTTCCTTTATATTTATCCATTCCGGAAGGGTTATGCATTTACTTGTATCTTTACTGATTTCAGCTTTGCGCTTACTCTGTCTGCCTGTGATCCAGGTTGGGCGAACACCGTTACTGTTGTTGTAGTTATTGTTGTTGATGTTGCCGGAAGGCGAAACAACGGTATTGCAACGCATAACCCAAGTTGTTACCTGTTTCTATCTTTTGTTCTCCATGAAATAGTCATGTACTTTATATCTTTGACCATTTGTGACCATGACTCCATTCCACCGGAGTTGATAATTCCTAATTCATATGAAAGTTCTATAAAGTACATCAACTCATCACAATGAGTAATGGCTTTCGTTTGAAGCTCTAATCGTTCTCTTTTATAATCTTTCAGATCAGTTCGGTTGGCTTCAAAAAGCAACTCGTAGATTTCTAATGCTTTATTTTGCATTTTATCTACAAGTGAAAACCTGTATTTCTTTGGGTATCGTCTGGCATTACTCGTAACTATTAATGTATGCTTTGCAAGCTGCTTAGCCTTTGTTATTACCTTTAAATCTTCATTTGCCATTAATCTTCACTTCCCAATTCAAAGATTGAAGAAGAAAAGATACAAACTGGGCGAACACCGAGACTGCAGCTGAAGCTATTGAGGAGGAAGTTACCGGAAGGCGAAACAACGGCAAGTGTTGAGATGTAACCATTTGCTGGTGTGCTCCATGGCGTAATCAACCACCACCAGTCATTTGTATTCGGCAGTAATTTGCGATATTTCCGGTACTCATCCACGGTCAAAAGTGAAATCTTATCTTCACAATGCCCGTATTCTGTCTGGCCGTCCAGTGAAAGTAAATCGCGATCAAATTCAACAACTGCATCTTCCCCCAACTCTTCTGTGATTTTCTTAAGAAAAGAATCGTTTAATTCTTTTCTAAGATCGCTCTCGATCCAATTATTTGAATCTGAATCAAATTTTCTGTTTCCCCCGTCGAAGCTGTTTAAAATGGCAAAATATCCTTTTTCTGTCTTATCCAGAATCATCCATTCCATGCCGGCGATTTCCACCATTTTGCCAATTTCCGACTTTTCCATATGTTGCTTTTTATATTCAGAAAATTCTTTGCAGATCCGGTTTAATTCATTTTCAAAATATTTCAGATTTTTCTTCATTTTCATTCCTCCGTTTTAGATACAAAGATATTAGATTTTAAGATACAAACTGGGCGAACACCGTGACTGTTGTTGCAGCTATTGATGTCGATGATGCCGGAAGGCGAAACAACGGATAAGTTTTTCCTCCAACCACGTTCTTCCGTTGACCATGGCGATAATGTCCAATACCAATCGTTTAAACACGGATTCGGTGTGATATCTGTGTATCTGCGCACTTCATCAAATGTAATTGGACGGATTTTACATTTTACACTTCCGACTTTCTGCCCATCCGCAGTGATAATATCTGCTGTGTGTGTTTCGATATTTTCTGCCCCGAATTCTTTTTCGAAGTCTTTCAGAATTTCAGTGTCACACAGTTTCTTTACCTTTGATGTTTTGTAATCTGAGGTATCACCAAACTCTACATTTTCTTTCACCAGATCAATCGAAATAATTTTCGTTGTATCTTCATACTGTCCCAGAACCTTGTATTTACGCTTTCCAGTGGTCTGAAAAACATCTCCACGTTTCAGCATTGACAATGCAACCTTTTCGGCTTTTTCCTGTTTTTCCAGAAGTTCAACCAGTTCTTTTGCTTTCTGTAAAATTTCTTTATTACTCATATCACATCTCCTCCTGCTTCATAAAATCTGGAATCTCTGGTTCTTTTCCTGCTGCCGGAACCGGTTCTTTCTCTACTGTCTGGACAATTTCTGCGACCGTCGACTGTTTCGGCTGTTCCTCGATTGGCATTGGCTCTGGGATGAATTCTTCGGTGTTGGCGTGTGCTTCGATATCGGCTTTAACTTCGTCCTCCACATTGGTTTCAATTTCAACCCCGGAATAAAATGTTGTCTGTTGTGTTGGATTCTCAAAATCAAGTTCAATGTGCTTACAAAGTCTATGGAGAACTGTCTTTTTATACATCTCCCCTGTAAACTTTTTCCATGCTGGGCTGTTAGAGGCTTTACTTGCGCTTCTCGTATTTTCAAGGTCCGAGAGGGTCATTGTTTCGTAAGACATTCCGCCATCTTTGTAGAGGACTACCGCAAATGCTCCAATGATTTTTCCATCATTAAATGCTTTTGGTTTGAAAGTGAACGTCTGTTCTCCATCTTCAATAGTTTCCTCAAAAAAATCACCTTCACGTACCAATTTTGCATAGATATCTGTGATTGGGCGGATAGAGTATTTCTTCGCAAGCTTCTTTGCACCTCGATAATCAGTCTGATAGTTAAGCTGATTTCCGTAAGGAACTAAATAGCATTCTTTGGAATAAAAATCCAATCCCAAATAAGCGCCCTTCATCAACCCCGCCATAAGCTGTGACTGGCTGTATTTCTGCAACTGCGGATTATCATTGATAAGCGCAAGTGCGTTCTGTACAAACCTCGATCTATTAAAGTCTTTTGGAAGTGCTTCTGCTACTGAATCCAGTTTACCTGTCAGTGCTACGCTGAATGACTGTTTCTGTGTTGCTACCTGTGTGTTTTCTGCCATTTTAATTCTCCTTTTCTGTTTTTTATCTTCCTCTCAGGCACATACATAGTGAATCGAAATTCAAAATAAAAATCTATGTTATGCTGTTCTAATCTTTGTTGTGTTATTATGTAGTGCCCTATTTTAGTAGAATCTCAATCCACCGTGAATGCACCTGAGAGTTATGCTCGGTGGCATATGAAACAGGATGAAATATTGTGTCCTGTGCTATTATTTGCTTTATTGGAATTTTATATCCTGTTGTGATTTCCGGGCATTCACCCGGATTCATATACCACCGAACTCTTGTTATTTAAATGATTGTTACATTCTCTGGGTTAATATGATATCTTCCGTTTCCATTGGCTCTCTGCGTTCCGATACCGATATATTTTCCACTGGTTTCAATCAGCTGCAAAACTGTCTCATGTGGAAATACAATATCCGGGCAAGATACTTCAATAGTAGTTCTCCAATTATGAAATACATTGCTGCTGCAAAGAACTGGACTTGCACTGATTCCGGATGTAGGTACAATGTTGTTTACTACTTCAACACTCTCAAAGTCTACTGGGCAAATTGATCCTGTCATTGAAAGAGAGCGCTTAATATCTGTTCCTTTCTTTCCAGTGGAATCCTTAAAGAAAGTAATAAATGTTTCCGTAAATGCCTTCTTAAATGCCTGAGTAAGAATGCAAGGGCGATTATCTTTCATATATGATTCCCATTCCTCCTGCGTATAAAGAGAAATATCTTCATCGTGGAAGGTAATCGGTCTCTCCCAGTGAATGCCTGTGATAAGTCCCTCCCAGATGTTTTTACTCTGATTGTAGATTTCCGGCATTTTTGTTCCTTTATCGTGTGCCTGTTTCCAACATTCAGCCTGCTCGTAATATCTGCTTCTCTTGTGAAGGATCAGGTCTGTATCACCGATAAGTTCCAGTCTTAATGTCGTTTCCTTTAAAGGTTCGATTGTAAATGTTTTTGATTTTGCCATAATGTTTTCCCTCCGAAATTTTATGATTTGATTTATAGTTTTTGTTTGCGCAAACACTCAAACGGACTAATCTGCAATAAATATTTTCGTATTATGTCCTATACTGTCATGTTCTATCGTATAATATTCCATTGTGTCCTGCGAAACTAATCCGCTTGACTCTTTACGCAAATTTCAGATGTACTTAGCTGGCAATAGAAATCGTGTCTTGTGTTGTGCTATTGTTTACTATATTATTTTGTTCTCACATATAAGGTTTTGCGGTTTCCTATTATGACAGTTTCTGCTGCCAGTTAAATACATCTGGTCGAGTTGAATGCTCGGTAGGTAGCACGAATTGTCCTATGTTGTTCTTTCGTGTTATATTCTGTGCCGTGATATTATTTGCTATGGCAATTTCACGCCACCTACCCAAAATTCAACTTTGTTTGGAGAACTGCTTTATAGGCGATATAAACTGTGGTGTCATATAGTATTCTTTGCTTTCATTTCCTGTAATGTCCTGACGGTTATACCGCCTGTAAAACAGTCCTCCGTTGAAGTGTTGTGTTGTACTTTGATGTTCTATGATCTTATGTCCTATTGCTTTTTGATTTATTTTTTATTAAGTGTTCCACAACACTTGTCACTCTGCACAAGGGAAAGAGGTACTGCACTATACTGAATTATTTTATTTTGTTTTGTTGTGAGTTATCCTGTCTTTCTGCTTATGCAGACTGATAAATACTGTTGTTTCCTACGCTCATAAACCTGTAAAATTAAGCAAATGTATATACTGTTCTATTTTGTTCTATGCTAATGTATCCTGTAATATGCTTTTTTTACCTATTTTACAGGCATATCAACGTAGGAAGTTTGCCGCTACTGCACTCATAAACCTACAAGAATAAAAGTTTTAGATAACAAATATATTGTTTTGTGCTGTTTTGTACTATTATTGTGTTTTTTATCCTCCTACTCCTGTAGGCATATCAGCGCAGTAACGGCTTCGATATTTAATTAATTAATTCCCATATTTCTTCGTATTCTGATACGTTCTGGAATTTCTGTTTCACTGCCAGAAGTTCGCTCCGGCAACGTTCCACCAATGCTTTGTATTCGTCTGGTTTCTTTAAAATCAGTTTTGTTGGCTTATACCCACCGGAATTATCGGTTTTGTAGAAAACTCTAATTGTTGTCGGCTCCGGCTCCTTATCTGGCTTTACCTCAACAATCTTAAGATTTCTTACAACTGATCTGGCTTCTGCTATTCTCCATTTCTCTGCTGCTTCGGTGTCATCCCACGTAAAGCACTTATGAAGTTCAGTATTGCTATCTCTTGCTTTATCAAGAATCTGCTGTGGCGCAGCTGATTCCAATTCTTCACAAATTTCCATGATTTCATCTGCACACTTTTGTGCATCGGCTTTGAATCTGTATGTTCCCCATGTGGCTAACTGCATTTTCTTCTCCTTCTTTTCTTAATTTTCAAATCCCTTTTACCTTCAATTCTCCATCTGAAACTTTCAGCAGAATCATCTGTGTATCTAATTTGGGAATCCTGTCCGAATTTACGCTTTCGGTATCATCGACCCAAACCGGGAGTCGTAAGTCGTTCATCTCCTGAAGCCCCATCACAAGGTCAATGTCGCAAAGAATCCGATCACTGTGATTCAGACCGTTTGCGTAATCAATGCCGTTGCAGATCATCCGGCAAGTTTCCATCGGTTCTCCGTCCTGTGTGTAGTCAAGGAACTGGAACTGAAAATGTTTGAAGTGTGGATTAATCACTGCTGCCAGTGCCTTATTCTTTTCAATAGAATACTCGGTCAGCTGATCTACTTTCTGCTGAATGTTCGCCTGCTTCTGTGAAAGCTTTTTCTGTTCTTCCTGCAACGCTTCAAGGCTATTGGCTTTTTCTTCAAGCCTTGCGGTCTGAGTCTTAATCTTTGCTTCAACATCTCTGAGTTTTGCTTCCAGAGAATGACGGTTGTTGCTTAACAAAATCCTGTCATTTTCGCCGTTTCCGATTCCGTTGAGACTTTCTTCCAGTGCTGAAATTTTGTCGCAAACAGCCTTGTATTCTTCATCACCAGACATATCCGGTTTTGGAATCGGTTTCTCTGTTTCCTTTTCTGTTTCTGCAATTTCAAGCGCCAGAGATGTTATCTCTTTCTTGGCAGCTTCGATAGCTGCTTCAGCTTCTTTCTTTGCTTTATTCGCTGTTTTTAATCCCTCTGAAGCTTCGTTGCCGTCCTCAGTGATCTGTTCCAACTTGGCTCGTTTGTTTCTCTCAAACTGTTCTTTCTCTTCTAACATTTTGGAGATTCTGGTCTGTTTATTAAACTCAAACTTTCGCTTTGCAGCCTCTTCTGGAAGCATCTGTCCGCAAGTCGGGCAAACAGCTGATGCCTGATCAAATTCTTCTCCACGGATTGCAGTAAGTTCGGTATCTCCGCCCCACTTCTCTTTTAATGCTTCTGTATATTTGCTTTTGGCCTGTGCCAGTGCTGCCTTATGTCGCTCAATCCCTTTGCTGGCGTGTTCCAGATCTATTCTGGCAAGTCGTAACTTGTTCTCAGCATTTTTCTTATCGGATTTCAGTGTATATAATAAGGAAGTTATTCTGTCGTGATTCTCCCTGGCTGATTTTTCGGCTTTCTCAACCAGTGCGTCCCTTGAACGCTTCAGTCCTGCCAGTTCGATAGATATCCGGTCGTACTCTCTTGAAGCATCGCAGAGCACTTTCTCCTGCTTCTCGTTTTCTTTCAGTAAGTCAAGAAGATCGTCCCTCTGCGCTGGAAGTGTTTCATCGCATTCAACCTGTCGGCCCTGCTCTTTTCTGATCTGCTTTGCAATATCATCAACATCTGACTTGGCTTTTCTCAGGTCTCTTCTGCGGGCTTTTAAAATTTCTTCGATAGAATCTCCTTCCACACCTTCATTCTTTATCCATTCATATTCCGGATGCTCTGCTCTGAACTGTGATTCACTGAATCCAGCTATTTCGCCAAGCGTTTCCCTTGCTTTTGCTGTTGCTTTCTGGATCTCGTTCAAAAACACTTTGGCGTTGCTGCACATGGCAATCGTATCAGGAACAGCAATCCTCTTGAGAATTTCCATATATTCTGTTTTGTTTCTCTTAATTCCGTTGACGTAATATTCAACCGTATTGGATGATTTTCCTTTCTTGGTCTTTTTCTGGACAACATATTCCGTTCCGTCAACGTCAATAACCAGTTCTCTCACCACCGGATCATCAACTTCTTCGCCATCGACTTTCCGGCGAATATTGTTCGGAAGCGTTCCATCTGCCAGCTTTCCGGTCAGTACATCAAAATATGCGTCCATCAATGAAGATTTACCCTGTCTGTTTCTCCCGGAAACTTCTGTTCTTTCTGAGAAATCAAGTTCTATCGCTTCAAACTTTTTATAATTTTCAACGCTTAACTTTTTCAAAGTCACCTTTTTCATCTTTGATTTCCTCCATCTCAATTACCGAAACTTCGTATGCAGTTTTTCTAACATAGGAACCATTTGACTGCTTTTTCCAATAGTCACGGCTCTGCATACGTCCCTTTATTCTGACTTTTGTCCCTACTTTCCATTCAGAAGTTTTCACCGCCAGATCTCTCCACGAAATGCAAGTAATGTATTCTGACCGTCTGTGTCCATTGATCGCCACACAAATTTCACAGATCGTCTTTCCTAATGGTGTTTTTCTTAATACCGGCTTCTTACAAATATTCGCAGTCATTTCTACCGTGTTTACAAGAAGCGTCCCTTCTGTGCTGACATCGTACGCTTCCAGATACATATACTTTTTCTCTTGGTGGTCCGCCCTGACCCATTTGGAACGGATTCTTCCCGAAGCCTTTATCCAATTCCATTCCCGGAACGTACCTTTGAGTCTGTTCGGGATCTCAACAATGATATCGTCCGGTGTTCCGCTGAACCGGTCACTTCTGACGACTAGAAAGCTTTTGCCCTTCCTTGGCTTAAATTTGACTTCCGCCGAATCAGTTACGAATCCGGTCAATGTTGCTCTGTTTAAATCTTGCATTTCTATTCTCTTTTTCCTTCCTTTTAATGTCGTGCACGAAGTCGTTGATTTTAAGCATCACTGCCAGTCCGGCTGTACTCATTAAGATATAATCCAATGCCAGAATCGTGAGTGCGTCCAAATCAGTCACAGCCCAGCATACTGCAAAGAACACGATTGCCAGGCCGGAAACTCCGAACACTGCAAGCCCCTCTAAGTAAGTTCTCATTTTTTTCCTTTCCCCAGCAATCCCATCGCCAGCACTGTAGTCAGCAAAGCAATGATTGCCAGATCTTTGTTTCTTGCTTTTTTCTCAAGATCTTCGATAATCTCAGAAGCAAGTGTTTTACCAGTTTCTTTAGTGATTTTAGACATTAAAAATGCCCTCCTGTGTTTTTATTTGTCAAATACAAGAAGGTATGATATAATCACCTTGTATTTAACTTACTCAAGCTAAGTTAGATACGTGCTCCGGTTGGTGTTCCTGCACCGCCGGGGCTGCTTACAACCTAAATGCCTAACATGGCAGCCAGAACGTTTTTATTGACGTAATCGCTATCTGAAGCATTAAGATAAGCTTCAACAGCTTTTAATCTGCCTGCCAACATGGCATATTCTTCTTCGATGGTCTCCGGGATGAAATCCACGGAGCTTTCTTTTTCTACAGCCATCAATTTTCTTCCCCCTTTTCACAGTATGGACACGGAGCATCAAGTAACAGGTTGTTCAGTACCGTTTTTGCGGACTCAAACTTTTCTTCCATATCGTTTAACGTTTCGCACACATCGTAATATTTTATGGTTCCATCAAATGTTGTGATACTAACGAATATCGCACGATACCTTCCTAATCCTTCAAAGCTAAAAGTATTACATTCAAATCTCACACACGCTTCTGGAACCGTGTCCTGTACTTTCCGGCACATTCCGTATAAGGTATCAGCATAAAGGTTAAATTTCTCTGCTTTTGTCATTTGTCCGCTCCCATCCCGGCGTTTACCGCCTTAAAAATCATCTGTTTTGTTTTTTCCTCTCCGAACGCTTTGGAGAAGGAACTGTAGGTACGAGATATGATTTCCGAAAGATCATGGATAACTTCATTTCCCGCACCGTTGATTGATACGTTTCCTTTTTCGCATTTAATCATCTGATTTTTACCTCCTGATTGTTTCTTTAGATGCTTATGAATCTGTGCTAGAAGCATTCAACGAAAAATATCCATCTGGCAAATAGGTTTCTTCTTAATCAAGCATGATAAGGAAATAGGTTTCTTTGATGTTCGTACCATCTTGGAACCCTTTTCTTCTTTTTGTACAAACTCAACTGGCATTTCCTGTCCCTTGAATTTAATACTTTCGATTTCTCCGATGCCTTTCTGGTTTACCTGCAACGTCTGCAAGTCTGTGGATAAATTTAAGGCATTCAGATCAATTGAAAGAATAGGAACGGAATTACCAACTCCCTGTTTTAATTCGAAGCTTCTTACTCCCTCAAGTTTGTGACCGTCTACAAGAATTTCTGTGAAGATTCCTTTTTCACCGTCTACCTGACGGATTTCAATTTTCGATGCTTTCATACTGCTCCTTTCTAATTCAATTTAATTGAATTTATTAGGCACAAAAATAAAATCCATAGGGATTCCAGAAAGTTCACTCATTTTTCTGAGCTGAGATAATGTAGGTTCAGTCTTTCCTTTCTCCCAGTTAACCACTGTGACATTGGAAATACCGAATATTTCAGCCCATTCTTTCTGATTGTATCCAGCATTAACACGAACTGCTTCTAACGAAATTTTTGGCATTTGCTCATCTCCTTTCTTAACTCATGAGCTTATTATAATTCAGTCAGATTGAATTGTCAACACCAAAATTCAAATTAATTGAATTTGCTATTGAATTTAATTTAATTATGGTGTAAAATACTAGGTATGAGGAGGATAATAGAATTATGACAGACGAAGAACAAAAGAGGATATTTTCAAACAACCTTAATAGGTATATTTTGAAAAGTGGAAAACAACAAAAAGAAGTTGCCGAATCCATCGGTGCAAACCCATCTACATTTAATATGTGGTGTAAAGGCAATTCTATGCCGGGCACCGGAAAGATTAGGGCTTTGGCAGATTATTTCCGTATAGGAATGTCAGACTTAACAGATTTGAAAGAGAAGCAAGATCCTGATATTGAATTCGGAGATGTAATTACAAAAATCGAGCAGTCAGACCCCCGTTTCAAAAGAATTATTCTTGAATACGATAATCTGCCGCCCGATAAAAAAGATTTGCTATGTGATTTTTTTGAAAAATTCGTTTTTTAAGATGTAAGGGTGGGAATTATTTTCCTGCCCTTTCTTCATTATATACTCTTTTTACGCATCCGTAAATGAATTTTATCATCGATTCATTATGTATCTTCTGTACCATCTCAATAATTTCTTTCTTATAATCCATAAAGCACGCCTCCCGATCAATGATTTATGATAACAGTATATGTCCGACTTGTGGGAAATAGAACCAAACATCTGTTCGTATTTCCTATTATACCACCGATATTCACCCTTGGCAACTGCCAAATATACACATGGACTTTTGTTATTTCGTAGGTAAACTTCGCAATCTCAAAGAAAACTATGCTTTCTCGAACATAACATTTGACATTGCAAATTTCCTTGTTCTCACTTAACTCCTGCATCCGGACGGAAAAAGTTTGTTTCGCAACTCCCTTTGTGATCTGTACATCTCTGTGGCGGTGTTTTACCATATCGTGTGACGGTATATACGTTGCACAGAATATTTCGTAAAATATCAGGATAAATACAATTATTCTACATCTGTTTTTCTTCACTGCTATCAACTCTTTCTCTTTTTCCGCCGCTCTTACAGGTAGTCTCTCTATCCACACATCCTCCCGGACATAGAAACCAATTTTGCGAATTATGTCTAGTTCTAATGCTTTACACTGCTAATTTATCGTGATAAACTTTGAATTAAATAAATATAACATAAATGGAAGTCAATGTGTACATGCTGTCAAAAACATTCCGTATTTTGGCAAAATAAGGCAAGAAAGGGGAAAGTGCGTATGAGAATAGCTATATGTGATGACTGTCAACTTGATATTAATCTGTTTAAAGACCGCATATCGAGATTTTTACGAAGCAAAGGTGACTATCGCCACGAAATCAGCGAATATTCGGCAGGTTATCCATTGATTGAGGACGTAAAAGAAGGAAAATGGTATGATGTAATCGTATTAGATATGATTCTGGAAAAAGAAAATGGTCTGGAAATTGCAAACAGGCTCCGTGATGTCGGATATAACGGAAATATTATATTCTGGTCGGGTAATAATAATTATCTGCAAGAAGCATTCGATGTTGGTGCTATGCAATATGCAGTAAAAGGCAAGGAATACGGTAGAATATACCGGGCTATTGACGAAATTTTATCGCAGATGAAAGATGAAACACTAACTTTCAAATTTCGTGGGCAGATTAATCGGCTTAAATATGGCGAAATTGAATATATCGAAAGCCGGGCAAGAACTTGTCATATCTTTGCGACAAATAACCGCTGCTTCGTGACTGCCTGTAAACTGAATGATCTGGAAGAAAAGTTATCTGATAAGCGATTCTTGCGTTGTCATCAGAGCTATCTGGTAAACATGGATCACGTTCAGTCGGCAGGTAATAATTTCATTATGGATTCCGGGGATGTTGTTCGGATAAGGCAAAAAGGGGTAAAAGAAATTAAAGAAATGTATGAAAAATATATAAGCTAACAGCAAAAAAGGCTGAGGATTTTTCCCCAGCCCTTTTATTAACAATATTCAGTTTTTGATGTGTTACTGGATTTTTATAATTACTTTCTTACTTGTCCAAAAATTAGAAGTGTACTCAAGCTCGATAGACTGTGCATCCACTGGAACTTTGTAATAAGATTTGAACGACACATTTCGTCCGGATGATAAATTTACATTAATAAAGTCATTATCATCAAGTCCGTATGCCTGTTCGCATTTTTGATCATCTGCATAGCAGGTGAAATCCGAAATGCTTACATAAGCATCTGATTTTCCTTTGTTTTCAAAAGTAAAAGATGCCATGACGTACTTCATTCCGTCTCCCGGGTCATTCATGCCGTAATCATTGTTGTAATCGGTAAAATCTGCGCTGACTTCATTTACTGTTACCGAAAGGCCATTTGCTTCAAATGACTGCCCTGCGGTGATTGTGCTGTCTCCTGTTTCAGTTTCGCTTTCTGATTTTGCATTGCTGTCGTTGCTGACTGTTTCTGTAGATTCTGCGTTGCTCTGAGTGTTTTTCCCGGAAGAACTGCTGTCGTCCTGTCCGCCAACAATCATGATAAAAGCAAAAATGACTGCCAATACAATGACAACCCATTTAGCTTTTCCACCCTGTTTTTTGCGACAATGTGGGCACACCTTTGCGCCCTTTGGGATTTCCGTTTTGCAATACTTGCAGAGTTTTGTTTCATTTTCTTTACCCATTTTTTTCTTTTCCTCCCTATTTGGTAAGATAGTTACATTATACCCTAGTAGGGTCAGAAAGTATACAAAAAAATAAAGAAGTCGGGTTTTTGCGCCCAACTCCTTCTTTACCTGCCTTACGTTGACAAGCTGCACTATTAACTTGTGCTAGCCACACAGGGTGTTATACATCATAAGTTCAATCCCTGTGCGACTATTGGTAGTATAACCTGTTTTAAATGATAAATCAATCAGAACATCATTTCGTGTTGGCTTTCATATGCTCAATCACTCTCTTCCAGGTATCAATGCCGCAAGTTCCATTTGCCTTTACACCAACATTTTTCTGGAAAACTTTGAGGGAATTATACGTGTCATTCCCAAACTGTCCGTCAACTTCCACTCCCAGCATTGCCTGAAGCATTGCCACAGCTGTACCGGAACTGCCCTTTCTTAGAATCGGGAGCCTTGTTTGGAAGGTACCGGTAAGTGTGGTTGAAGGCGTACTTGCTTTTGCGCCGGTGGTAACAGCGATAGCCACGTGGTGATTATCGTTCAGAAGGATATCTCCTGCCTTTAGATAGTCGCCAGATGTCAGATACTTGCTGTCCGTCAGTACTTTCGCACCGGCAGCCTTCATTGCGGCTCTCATGTTTCGTGTTGTCAGATAGATGCTGACCGCTTTGAGTTTTGCGTTATTTAAGCGATACCCAGCCCCTTTGACGATAGCTGCTGTACTTGCGCTGCAATCAGATTCACAAGCTACCGTGATCTGCGCCGGATCGTAGTTACTTGCCTTCAGGTGCTGCCAGAACGTATACCGGTCGTTACTGTTCCCGGCGGTACCCTGATCGTAGCCGATGAGATTGTTTTGTGCTGCTTTTGTCGCCATGTCTGCAATCATGGCTGCGATTTTAGAATCGTCAAATCTCAGGACGCAGAGCCACGGTCTACTGTACCAGTTCATGATCTGATATTCTGTGCCGGTCTGATCCCCTGCTTTCCCACCTGCATATCTTCCATTTTCGTCATGTCCGCAGTTACTGATTTTTACCATTGTTGTTTCTCCTTTCTGCGTCGTTTCTCGATAATCTTTGTAAAATACATCCATATCAACATTTCCGCTGATTCCGGATACTTTTCCCTTGCTGGAATACTGCCAGCCGATTCCTACTTTTGGTTTTACCCTTGTTTGTATTGTTCCGTTATCGGGGTCTGGGTAATGTGCAATCCAGCACTCATACTTTCTGAGTGCATCAGTCAGGACGTTGTTGTACCAGCCCAGATTGCAGTAGATACCGACCTTGTAACCGGCTTTCTTCATCCTAGTCAGAAATGCAACTGCAATGTTCTCAATAGCTTGCTTTCCGAGTTTTAACTGATTAGACCACTCAAGGTCGTAGAACACCGGAAAATCCAGTCCACGTCCGTTGAGTGCAGCAATCACATCTTCTGCTTCGTCAATAGCCTGTGCCGGTGTCAGAGCGTATGAATATTTATATCCACCGATAAGGATTCCGTTGCTCTTGCATCCCTTGTAGTTGTACTCGAATGAGCCGTCAACGCCGGACCTCTGGTGTACTCTCAAGATTGCGAATTTAATACCAGATTTAGCTACTTTCGCCCAGTCTGGTTTTCCTTGATTGGATGATACGTCAATTCCTTTAATTTCCAATTCATCAACTCCTTTTTATGAAATTTTCAAAGTTTCTTAATCAACTAAATGGGAAGAGGAAAATTATAAAAAAGCATAAAAGCATGTGATCACCTGAGTTTTTGTCGATTTTATTGTTACGGTCCTATCCGAATTGCTGACAGTGATACCGTCCGGAAGTGCTGATGTGGTCACGGTATAACCAATATCGATAGAACCTCCGAGGTAGAAAACAACCATCGCTTTCTCGATTATGATTAATCCATGAGTGGCAGCACGTACATTTTTGATAGTAAGCGATTCGCCAAATGCTTTTTCGTACCTCAGAAAGGGCTTACTATTTAATTCATTAATCGCCCCCAGTACCGTCTGATTGCTCGTCTGCAAGTTGCTGATGACTGCATTGGTCAGTTTCCTGACAATCCAGTTCCAGATTCCGCTGAACGGTGAAAGCTTGTTTGTCTTCGTCACCGTATCATAAATCATCAATGTATCTGCATCTTCCTGTGTTGCTTTCTGTGTGTACTCGTTAAATTTTGCCATTACTGTAATCTCCTTTCTAATTCCTTAATACGTTTCTCTTGCTCGTCAACCTTTGCGCTAAGTTCCTGTATGGCTTTGATTGCGTATTCAGTCAGAAGTAGTCTGTCAATTTGCTTTGCGTTTATGCTTCCATCTTCGTTATATCCGCCACCAAGTGCAAGCAAGGAGTCTATCTTTTCCAAATCATCCGCAACAAGTCCAAGTGGCTGATGAACGCCGTTTTCCTTCCAATCGAACGAACACACCGGCATTTTGCAAACTGCATCAAGAGCATTCACTTCGCAGTCTTCAAAATTTTTCTTTAGCCTAACATCGGAGGCGGAATCATTATACAACTTTCTCAAACTATAGTTGCTTGACCCCCATTGCGCCGATATAGTTAACGCTGCCTTTCCAGATTCTACCGATGATGACAAGTGCGCTACTCTATTTGTTGCATTAGTTACTGACGCCACGGGTCTTCTTCGTATGTTTTGTCCTGAATCTTCTACGCCATAATCTTTAAATGTAAATTTTCCGGTAACATAAGCGTCTTTTAATGCCGTAGTCCCCTTAACGGTTACATCGCTCATAGCCGTAAGATAGTCGGTATATATCCGAATCGTGTCGTTTTGATGTTTCACAACATAACCGTCGCCGGTTCCTTCCTGCCAAAGTCTAATAACACCATCAGACACATCCTGTGCATACAGTCCGTATTTTCCAAGCATCAGCGCATTGTAGTTGTCTGCATCTGTGTAGTCCGTATACAGTCGCAATCCGGCAGTGTTAAGAGATACCATTGGGTTTCCGGTGTTTTTGTTAAGCACGACATATCCAGTATATCCTAATCTCGATATCTGATTTCCGTCAGCATCGTAAATTTTCAGCTGACCGTTACCGTTATTTACGCCACCAAGGCTGATAACACCACCTTTCATGGCATTGAAAGATATATACAGTGTCGTGTTTCCACTCTCATCCTTGCCATAATACAGACCCTTGAACTTTCCGCCGTCTGATAGGATATCAACTATCTGTTCCTGTGTCAGTGATGCCACATCAACCGCCACGGAAAACGTCTGGTAGTCCGCAAGTTTCGTTTTCGACTGGTCAAAATACAGTGAAACCTTGAGCATGTCATGTGCCTTGAGTGACAGTCCGTTGACATTAACACTCAAACGGTCAAGTGCCGCAGTCTGTGATACCGTGAGCGATGACCATGTAGCGCCGTTGTCGGTGGATTTTTCCAGTTTCCACCATCCCTTTTGCGACTGTGCAACTTCGCCGTTTCCATCCCTGTAGAACGAATCAACTATAAGCGGCGCCGGTGTTATTTTTTTGTCTGCACCCATAAGCAACACATCCGCATTGCTCTGGAAGAAGTAAGTCCTTCCGGCAGTCCCCTGTTCGCCCTTAATCTTTGTCCAACTGTATTTTGTTGGGTCTGTGCTATCATTCGGTGTGTAATCGGTATACTGCCCGATATACAGCTTATTGACGCTATCATCCACAGAGAAGCCTGTTCTACCATCAGCGCTATTCGCGTATGCGATGTGGAAGTACGGTGTCTTTCCGTCCGCTCCCGGTGTTCCCGGTACACCCTGTGCACCATCCGCTCCCTTAATCTTTGTCCAACTGTATTTTGTTGGGTCTGTGCTGTCAGCTTCCACGAAATCCACGTACATGCCGATATATTCACGGTTTCCGTCAGATACCGAAAAGTCTTTCGTTCCATCCGCACTGTTGGCATAAGCAAGGTGCGTGTACTGTGTCTTTCCGTCTTTACCGTCTTTTCCCGGGATGCCGTTCGCTCCGTCTTTGCCGGCGTACTGTTTCGCAAGCGAAAACTGTTTCGATACGACAAGGTTATTCAGATATGCGGCTTTGATGTTCACCCATCCGCTGTCTGCGGTCAGCCCGGTGACAGTATAGGTTTTGTTTTCCTTGTCCCAACTTCCCTGTATATTCTGAGATGTCGTGATCGTATACGTACAGTTATCCGTGATATCCTGTGTACCGTACATGACTGTCGCCGTTGTGGTGCACTCTGGGAACTCCGTATAGTTGCCGTCACTATCAACCGGGATTCCCTGATAGTCGTTGTCAAGCTGCATGGTCATGTTTCTAGCTAGGGATGCAGCCTCAAGAGCCTCTTCTGCTTTTGTATCATCGGTATATTTATTCAGCTTCTGCCAATCTGACTGAACATAAGATGCTCCCTTTGCTCTTGAAACTGTACAGGTAAGGATATCTCCACCTTCATCTTCACTCTGCGACCATAAATCACCGATATCGTAAGGTGGCTGCGGCTTTGTCACAAACACTCTGCGCTTATGATCTGCGGTATCCTGTGCGTCCTCAGCGGCTTTCATTGCTTTCGTGATATCGGTATCTTGAACCAATGTCCAGCCCCATGTCGCTCCATCCTGCATAAAACGATATGCGTAACCGGTCGTTTTGTTGAAAAACAAATCACCGATATGCTTCTTTCTTTCCGTTGCACTTGTCCAGTCTGATGCAGGCTTGTTCTGAAGTGTAGGCTCGTAATCGTAATAAAACGTTTCAATCTGGCCGTCTATCTGGTCTTGCAACTCTCCCAGTGAGCCAGTTACCGTTTCAGCGTAGTCAGATAGTTTTCCGTCTGAATAATCCTTGCTCTCTTGGAGATAGTTTGCGAATGTTTGGTTAAGAGATTTCCCTCCACCAATTTGAACACTTCCGTCGAGATATACGGATTTCGTGTCCATATCCACAGAGAAGATGATGTTTCCGTCGGCATCTGTTACCGTGATTGCTCCGGCATTAATCCAGTCAGCATTAACACCAACAGCGTTCAAAATCCTTACTATCGTATCTCCATCAACGGTCATTCCGCCGTTCCATGTTTGGCCGCCATCTGTCGAAACGCCCCATGCTTCTGCGGTCATCTTCCATACAGCCTGCGATTCTGCAAGTGTGGGTTTATCATGCAAATAAAAAATTTGGCTACCGTCCTGTTGAGTCTGGACCGTGGTATAAACACCGGTGGAATTGTCCAGCCGGTCTTTAAACTCTTGCAATGCTTGCTCTCGGGTGGTTCGCTCTCTCCAAACGGATTTCCTTGCGTCGACAGCTGCTTGTGTTACAAGTGAATAGGTCTTTGAGCTATTCCGGGCTGCACTTTCAGCATTACAGGAAATCTGCTCAAACGACCCCGGTTGCAGCACGACATTTGTCAAATAGCTTTTATACTTATTTCCTTTTCGATCGGTGATCAAAACAGCATCACCGGCTTCAAGAACTATATCAGTCAAGCATTCTGTTTCAAACGGTCTAAAAGACATCCCGACGCATTTTTCGCCGATTATGTTTGCAACAGCCTCGCCAGTCCCTTGCGGAATCAGTTTGTTTGCACTGATTTTCAGAACGTATCCTTCTTCTCCGTACAGATACGAACTTGCTTCTTCATCTTTAGACGTAGATTCCAGATACTCTGTTACCTGCACACCAGTTATCACTACATCGTCCAGGTTCGGGGTAAAACCATTAGTGGATTTTATAACTACTCTGTCCGCATCAGCAATTTCCGTGTCATACCATTTTATAGTCAATCTGCCATATTTATCGCATCTGGCGTACTGGCATCCGATCTGACATACCCATGCAATAACTTGTCTGAAAGTCAATGCTTCATCATCAGGTCTTGCTGGTATCTGATAAGAATCTTGATAGAAATTAAGCGTGTCCAGTGTTACTCCGCACACTTTGCAAGCATCCTGTATTATTTGTTTCCTTGTTGCTGGATACCTTAGCTTACTTGCAGAATAATCACGGTCAAACTTCCGCATGTTATCTTCACATTGTAGTTCGATGATCGTAGTATTCTGGTACGGAGTATCTATGACCGTCATTGTGCATATTCGGATTTTTTCTATCAAAGCATTCTTATGCACTATGATTTCATTACCGGTCGTATCCAGAATCTTATCGCCGGTGGTATCGAGCAATGCGCTGGTATCTTCTGACTCAAGTTCAATTCCTACATAGCAGATCACCGTAGCGTCTGTAAAATCATAATCTGTATACTTTCCGTCAAAGTTATTGATTGACAGATTCAATGTGTTGATATTTGCGGACCCGATTTTAAAAACATTGTCGTCAGACACGGAATCCTCAAACTTCATACCGTTTGACCAAAAATCAGCGTTGGTAAGATTGATAATCGTTCCATCCGTCAGCGTTATGTCTGCGTATTTTAAATAATTCCTGTTATCGTTATCCTGTTCATTCTTGAATCTGTTTGAAATATCTCTCAATCTCTCACCTCCTACTGTTCGATCAGGTCGAATTGCAATCCTTCCATTCGTTGATTTCCAATCCACCAACACTTAAAAGGAGCGGACCGGTCGCCAACATAAAAGGTTCGGACTTCGTGTTTGTTTCCAGACAAGAGATCGGGATATTCAACAGAAATGTACTCTGGGTTGACCGCCTGCACGATTTTGCAAGCTTTTTCCCATTCCGGTGCGTTCCAACCTATTTCCAGTTTTCTCTTTTGGCCAACACGATTCTTATGCATGATCGTATCGTCTGTTCTTCCGGATTCTGACGCTGATATATCCTGCAATCCCCAGGTAAAAGAGGACGGACAAGGCATCGCTGCACCATTAATTTTTATAAAAACGTCTGCCATATTGAATAATCACCTCATTTTTGCGCATGAAAAAAGCGCCTATCAAAGATAGACGCTTTATGATTATTCATTATACTTTTTTGACGTAATATGATTCCATATTTTTACATAGGATGTTCAGGTAAAAGAAAGAACCGGAGATTTCTCTCCGGTCCATAGCTTTATTTATAAACTACTTTGTACATTGCTCTACGATACGATTTCACTTTTCCATAACGATTATTATTTGTAAACTGCACCATTTCGACAACGTGTGTTCCAGATTTTATATAAATGTCGTCCAATGATCCCCCTCCGCTAACAGAAGTGCCGTGATTTTGATCCCAAAGCGTTCCGTCAATATAGACATACGTCATTAATTCCCGGTCAACATTATTTGCTGAAAAATTAATATATCCCATCGGAAATTGTTTATATAACTGCATAAGTACGGTTTTACCATTCGTACTTCTTTGAGAATTATATTCAATAAAGAAATCTGCATCTCCGCACTCTTTTTGATTTGGTAAAAGCATCTTAAGTTTGCTAGGTGTGTTCTTGACCGTGACTTTGCACTTAAATGTTTTACCAGACGCACTTCTGGCGGAAACATAAGCAGTTCCGGCATTTTTCCCGCTAATCTTACCGGTTGACGAAACTGTTGCAACTTTAGTGTTCGAAGAAGACCATCTGTATTTTTGTTTCGTATTCAGCATTTTAAGCTGTGCCGTTTTTCCTTTGTACAGTGAAATGTTTGAGCTGCTGATCTTCGGTGCTTCTACTGTCACTAAACACCGATAACTCCTCTTCCTAATTTTGGCAGTAATCGTAGCTGTTCCTCGGGCCTTTGCTGTTACTTTTCCGGTGCTATTCACAATCGCATTTCTTGAGCTGCTGAACCATTTTGGTTTCGCTTTTGTTCCGACCATCTTCAGCTGCATCGTTTGTCCCGTGCAAATCGTCACCTTCGTTTTGTTGATTTTAACCGTTGCCGCTGATACTGGAACTGCCATGGCAAGCGCCATAATCATTGCCAGCAAAATCACTGAAAATTTTTTCCACCTTTTCATTTTTTTCTTCCTCCCTTGAATTGATAGTTCAATTATACATCTACGCTCATGAAACTACAATGAGAATCACGATAATTGATTTAGGATTTTCGCCTAGAATCCATTTTTATGTGCCATGTGAGGAAATTATCATTCAAGTGTTTTTGAAGCGTTTTCTACTTCATTTGTCACGGCAAGAATCAGTTTTCCCACGAAATGTTCTTCCGGCATTCCCACGTATCTGCTTCTGAGGGCTTCTGCTTCAGCTGCGAATTGTTCCCACAGCTCAGAATTTTCCAACGGGATCCGCCAATATTTCTTGTGCAGCCCCCACACTTCCTGCCAGATAGCAAAGTATTTTGTTTTAAAGTCCATGTGTTTCTCCTGTATATTTAGTTTGTAAGTAATTACTGTAACGCTTTTGGCTAGAATCAATTCAAATCGTTTGCGTGAGGAAATTATCACCTACGGTATTTTAAACGGATTTTGGATTGGTTTGGTCAATGTATTCTTGGTCATCCCATTTCTGCTTTACTCGTTCACACAAAATCCTCTGATTCTCCTCGCTGAAGAACAGCCAGATATGACGGTCAAAGCTTTTTCCGTTTCGTTGGCCAAGGTCTGACTTGAAGAACTCATCTATCATGTCCTGATAGAACCGGAGCTCATCCTTCTCTTCCACGTCTGCTTTCAGAAGTGGTGAATCATCGCCAATGATAACACCCATGAACTGATTTGCGTATTTGGCAGAAATCATTGTATGCTGTTCGCCCATATGTTCCCGGTACTGCTTGAAGTAATAAGCGATAACTGCCATGGTCAGACAGATGTCATGATCTTCCAGAATATTCTCCTGTTCACCATACAGTGAATTAAACTCATTATACAGAATCTGTGGTACATCTTCGTCCCGATATTTCTCAGAACGATTTTTCTGTTTTTGCTTGCGGTACACTTCCTTCTGCTCAGTTGTCCGTGAGGGTATATTATTTATATCTAGTATATTAATATTATTAGGAGCAGAAGTCTTTGAATCTTTACTATTCTTTGGTAAAGTCTTTTTCTCTTTATTTGATAAAATAAAGTCTTTATCTGTATTCTCTGTATAGTGCTCTCTGTAAGTAGTCTCTGGTAATGCTTCTGTCGAATTGTCGGTGTGCATTTCGTCATTTTGTCTATTTGCACACGGACAATCTGACGTTGAAATTTCAACAGTATCTTTTAAGATTTTTTCAAGAACATCTTCGTCAATAGAATACCATTTAGTTCTGTCCCTACTGTCCTTGTTATAATTGCCCGTAATAACAAGACCGGAATTTACCAAATTTTTAAATGCTCTTTCAACGGTTTTTGTTGACCACCACGGGAAATTTTCTTTTCTCCAATTTTCCATGGTATTGTAACTCCAATACTTTCCATCGTGATAATTTCTTTTTAACTTTTCATTAATTTCAAGCCAATAATAAATTTGTCTTAAAACAACAGCTTCATTAAGTCCTATTTTTACTGCTAGTTCGGAATTTATAACAAGATTGCTTTGAGTAGATAAAATAAGATCTGATAATTTTTTATTCATAATAGATAACCTCCGTATTGGTTCACTGTGGCTTGCCATGAATAGCCAGAATCCGTAATTTATAAAAACAACAGGCAGGCGCATTACGGTTTACGCTTTTCGATGATCGGTCTAGCCTGTTGGTTTTACCAGCTTGGAAACAAAAAAAGAGCAGACTCCAAGACGGTATCACGGGAAACGGGTCACTGCTTCAACCCACAAGTAAATATCATCTTAAGTCTGCTCAATATTTTGTTTTTTCGCACAATATAACAAGATATAGGTGTTACTTGTTACTCATTTATTATACCGCAATCTGGCAGGAATAGCAATGGTTTTTACCATGCTGGACTAGGGCTTTTCCGCCGGTTGTTGTCGTTCTGGGCTTTTGTGACAGCTTTCGCAATAGCACGTCCGTCCAGATTGATCGTGTTGGAAATGTACTGCGGAGATGAGTTTCCACCGGCATTCATGTTCATCATTGCCATGGCAACGCCCTGTGTTACCGCCTGTGTCATTTCTTCCTTGCCCAGCCCGATACTTCCGTCCGGCATGTTTCCGGTAATGCTGTCAGCAATGCTCTTCATGGCCTGTTTGTTGGTCAGTGGAAGGACCGCTTCCTTTCCGGCTTCACCGACACCGATCACGGATGCTGCATTGAAAAGTCCACCTTTAGCGTACCAGTCAACTCTCGAATTGTACCGCCACTTGTGGGTCTGCCCCTCTTGCCAATCAGTGTAATCCATAGAAATATGTGGAGTTCTGATGTTGATTGACTCCATGCCGTTTCGGAGATTCTGCATAGCCGTTTGCCCGATACTGTACATATCTCCGAAATTTCGACTGATTGTATTAACTATACCGTTGATCGCACCGCCGATGCTCGTGTTCATGGTTCCCCGGATGTAAGAAGATATATCCCTTCCAAGATTTTCCCATTTCTTGAGAGCGATTCTGTACTGGCTTCCAAAGTGGCTGCGGACGGTTTCGTCCATTCTGCCGAGTTCCGTACTTGCATCAACCTTCATCTGGCGGACATTTTTGGTTACTTCACGGGAAGAATTTCCCCAGTTCTTTGTCGCAGATGTGCTTACACGGCTGAAGGATTTTTCAGCACTTGTAGCTGCGGATGCAGAATTGATTTCAGTCTGTCCAGTAATGGTATCCCAAGCTCCTTTAATTTTCGAACCAATTGAATCCCATGCTGTTTTGGTATTTGAACTAATAGCGTCCCACACGCCGGTTACAGTGTTCTTAATGTTTGTGAACGTATCAATCACGCTTCCAATCCTGTCAGAGATTCCCTGTTTCAGTCCAGATATCAAATACCCGCCAATCTCAGCAAAAACCGTAGACGGAGAATGAATACCAAAAAGGTTTTTAATACCGTTGATAATAGGGTCCGAGATGTTTGTTTTAAGCCATGTTCCAACAGTGGAAATCACGTTTTTGGCACCGTTGTAAAGTCCATTGATAAGGTTTGATCCATGTGCGTAAAGCCAGGTTCCGGCAGTGCTGAACGCATTTTCTATTGCTTCCTTAGCTTTACCGGCAAATTCCGTAACGGTATCCCAATTTTGCCACAGCAGAAATCCACCGACAACAGCTCCGATAACAGCTAAACCTATCGGGCTGAATAGTACGCTGCCCAATGTAGAAAACGCTGTTGCCATAGCTGGTGCAAAAGTTCCTGTAATCCAAGTTCCAATTGAACCAGCGAAGGCAGTTGCAGCCGGCCAAAGTTTGGTAGTTATAACTTCAAGGATTTTTGGCGCAATCTGTGTTGTTATGGTAGTCGGGATTGCTTTCAACTTGTCAACAGCTTCCAGAGCGTAAACCCCAACAGCTGTGCCTAATGTACTTGTTGAAAATGCAGTCGCTATTTTGCTGAGTGCTGTTCCCAGTAATGTTGCCGTAGCACTGGTTCCGGTCGGCAGTTTTCCCATAGCAACTAAAATAGATGATACTAAGGTATCTGCTTTTGACACTAATCCTACACCGGCAAACGCAACTACAAACTTACCGGCTGTAGTTTCTCCTAATCCAGAAAAAATACCGCCCAAAACATCCAGTAATACTGTTGCTAAATCCTTTAAATGACTTCCCCAGTCTATCTGACTAAGGAATAGTCCAATGCTTCTTCCGAAGGACTCCCAGTCTGTTGTTTCTGCGATATCAACCAGAGCGTCCAGTAAGTTTGTGATGAAAGTGTTTAAGGATGTTCCGTTCTCTTGCCACTTAAACTTTCCGATAAAAGTGTTGATTCCGTTGGAAATGTTATTAACCAGTTCGTCCCAGTTGAAATTTTGCGTCCATGCAGCCAATGTCCGGAATGCACCGTTTAATCCGGCCGCAATCGTAGTTGCTATTTTGGAGAATGAAATTCTGCCAAAAGCTCCATTCATGGCATCGGCAACTGCAGTTCCTAACTGTTCCCAACCAGTCAGACCGGCATTATTCTCTTTAGACATTTTCTGAACAAAACCGTCCAGAATATTCCAACTTATCATAAAACCACTGCCAAGGACTTGACCAAGGTTCGGCCAGTTAACTTCATCAATCATTCCACGAAGCCCAGTTGCCAGTTTGTTACCAATGTTTACGAAGTCAATGCCACCCGGGCCAATCAGAAGCTCAAAGGTGTTGACCAAAGTGTTGATACCGGCACCGACAGTACGCCCCAATCTATCCCAGTGGATATTTTCAACAAGGCTGTTAAAGGAACGAGTAAAAGCATCACAAAATGCAGAGATCTTCGGGCCTACATTGCTCCAACTGATAACATCGTAAATCTTCCGGATTCCGATATTAAGCATATCTGCAATGGTCTTTCCAAGTCCTTCCCAGTCATGGTTGAGAAAAGCTTTACGGATTTTTTCGGCCCATTTATTGATAGGGGTTTCTTCTTTGTTCAGAGCATCGTCTATCTGGTTTGTGATTCCGCCAAGACCTAATGAAGGCGTTGTACCGGTTCCAGTTTTACCCTTTCCGGTGCTAGGCGTTGAGCTAGATGAGCTAGAGTTATCCGTCAGCTGGTTCAGTTCATCAAACGGAAGGACGGAAAGAGCTTTTTTCAGAGCTTTTACTGACGAAGTAGCATCGTCCAGCCCAGAAGCTGCTGCATCTCCGGCATCCTGTAATCCGCTAAGGTCTGCTGAGGAATCTTCCAGTCCGGCAAGATCGTTTACGACCCCGCTTGTGGATCCCTTGATTTTTTTGCCCATCAGAACGTACATAAAGTTGCGGAATGTTTCCGCAGCCTGCATAAGTTTTGACATCAAGGCATTAAGAGCTTGGATTCCCGGAAGAACTGCTGCGATTAGTCCTTGCCCTATTACGGATGACAGTGATTGAATATTCAATGTGAGGAGACGTACTTGGTTGGCGTAGGAACCGGCTGTTCTGGCGAAGTCTCCCTGCTGCGCACTTGTAACTGACATGATGTAGTTATAACGCAGCATTGTTTTCTGCGCCTGTGTCATGGAATTGTAAGCTGTCGTAATACCTTGCGACAACGCATATTCCTGAAGGTTGGCGACTGAAAGATTTATTCCAAGTTGCTTTAAAGGCTCGATTTCACCCGAAATGCCCGCCCTGATTTTGTAGAAGGCGGTATCAGTATCAATGTTGTAAAAAGATGCCAAATCTCCGGCTAATCCCGCAAGAGTTGTTGACATCTTCGCAGCGGATTCCTGCGCCACGCCAGAAGCATTCAGCATCGCCATCATGGTTCCGGAATAATTCTTTGCTGCCAGTTCCGACAGACCAAACTGCTTTGTCGCCGTGGATGCAAACTTGTATGCCTGATCTGCCATGCTTCCAAATGCAACATCTACAACGTTCTCAACCTCAGCGATATCAGAACCAAGCTCGAGAATTCCTTTTCCGCCCATGATTTCACTAAATTTGTTCATTACAGCTGAAGCTGCTTTGAAGCCAAGGACGCTCTTAATGAAAGAACCCACATTGAAAGATGCTGTCTTCAGTCCACTACTCCTGCTGACCAAATTTGATATTCCAGCTGCCAGAAATCCTAGTCCGCTCTTTGCTTTTGTTGCTACTCCACCAAGTAACGAAGAAAGCCCTGAACCGATAGAGGAAAGCTTGTTAAAGGAATTGACCACAGTGTTTGTGGCAGTCCCTACTTTTCCGCCGGCCGCCGCCAACTGCCCGAGGGCTTCGGTCATTCTCAGTGTATTCTCACTGATTCGTGGAGCATCCTGCATGGCGGCAAAGAACTTCTTTACTTCTGTGGCCAGATTAGCCAGCTGCGATGCTGTCTGTCCGGTTTTGTTGCCAGCACTTGCCAATCGTCCTATGGATTGTACAAACATGTTCGTAGATTCCGAAACAACCCTTGTACTTGCCATGGAATTGACGACTTTTCTTAATTCTTTTCCAAGGGTTTTTAAGCCCGATGCAGATTGGCTAGTCTTTTCTCCAGCATTAGCAAGTCTCGCCAGCGAACCTACAAACCGGTTGACACTGGAAGATACATCCTCAATATCATTTAAACTATCGATGCTCTTGATGATTTCTCCCATCTTTGAAGTGTCAAATCCGCTCATATCTGCCATCGCAAGTCTGCTTAAGGAATTGATAACATTCGTGATTTTAGAATCCTTGAAGTTCATTCCGTTAAGAGCGTTCATGGTGCTAGCAATTTTTCCAACGCCGGTTATCGCGGGCTGCATCTTCACAGCATCAATTTCTTGAAATTTTTGAATAGTGTTTACTGCTGACTTGACGTTTTTTGTATCAATCTTTGGAATTGAAACATTGGAAGCACCTTTTAAAGAACTTAATCCGGCAGCCAGATTCTGTAAGGATTTCGTACTTGCTCCAAGCGTCGTAAAGTCAACTTTTGATAAACTTCGAAGCTGACCGGTTAATCCAGCTAAATTCGGAACGCTAACTTTTGTTTTATTTAATGTCTGTAAAGCCGCTGATACTCTTCCGATTTCACGAGCATAATTCCTAAGCCCGCCGGTATTGACTTTTCCCAGAGCTGCGTCAACATCCTTTAACTTTTTAGCCAGATTCCCGAGTGACTTTGCCGCGTTCCTGGTACTACTATTTATTTGTATATCAAGGGTATCAATGGTATTATCAGCCATAAAAACACCTCCTTTTAATCAAAAAAAATAAGGGCAGACAAGACTTTTTATTCATCCTGTCTGCCCTTTTTATTGCCTATTTCAGCTATATTCGCATTTGCCTTTTTTATCAGAAGTTCGTAGTAACGTTCCTCCTGCTTCAATTCAGCTTCAGACCGTTTCGGAACATCTGGTTTTTCTTCAATCTGCGGTTTCTTTGTTTTTTCTGTGATTGGTTTATCTGGATATTTTACTTTGCCAGAAAGCGCACTTGATACCGCAGATTTCACATATAAGCCGGAAAGCCATGACTGATATTCAATCAGTTTTACCTGAGTTTCTATCTCATCACGTTTACTTTTCTCGTACTCACGTATCCTTATTTGAAGGTCACGTATGGTACTTCTGAGAAATTCTTTCCGGCTCATTCCGATGCGAACTGCCGCCGGATATAACTCTGTCCAGATTATTTCACTGTAGCTTTTTTCTGGTGATCTGTCGGCTTCTTCGGAGTTTTCTTCGGTTTGGCTGCTACGTTCAGATCGTCCATGAACGTCTCCAGACCGGTCAGTTTGAAAAAACCATCTTCCTCCATCTGTTCAAGACACATGGCAAAGATACCGTAAAAGTTACCCTGTTCATCATCCTTATGTTCCTGAATGAACTGTGTTACAAGTTTCTTCGCAGTTGCAAGAGTTGGAACAGAACCGTCTGCATCCGGGTTGTCCCCATGATATTGAAGAAGTCCTGCATAAAACACGGTTAATGCTGTGTTCGGAATATTTGCCATGCCGGAAATCATTTCTTCCGGCGTTTTATCCACACCGCCGCTGGTTGCCAGAAGTGTATTCATTACACTTTTGACGCAATCATCATAAAGAGATGCTTCGATGCTGTATTCCAGTTTGTACTCTTTGCTACCAATTTTTAAAAGTTTATACATAATATCTTTTCCTCCCAGTTAGATATATTTGTTATTCGCCTTCAGTTGGCTTAACTGCTGTATCCGGGCCGACGTACTCATTGATAGTCAGGGACATGTCAACAGTAAGAAGACCATTCTGATCTCTTGCCGGTTTAGGAATGATAGTCGGCGGCTCGATCTTAGTGAAAAACGCTTTCTGAAGCGCCGGGTAATATTCCTCATACCACATAGACAGACCACTTGCATGAGCTGTTTTGTAAGCACTGATAAGATCTTCCCACTCTTTGATTGTTTCGTCTGTAACGTTTACAGTTACATTGAATGTACCACCGGTTGAACCACGACCTGCGATAGTTCTCTCGATTTCGTCTTCGAGAGCGGATGCGTCAATAGTCTCAACGTCGATAGCGATTTCATCAGAAGCATTTATTCTGTGAAGCATAGTGAATTTTGTTGGTTTTGTTCCCGCTACTGTCTCTACTGCATAACCGGTAAGAGCACCAACGGTACTGATTCCTGCGATATTTCCTGATGCCATATTGGCTCCTTTCCGCCTTTCGGCTATAAATTACTGCATAAAAAAAGAGCCATTACGGCTCTGGCACGTAACCCTGTGCCCGGGAGATAAAAGGATCACCGCCCTTCTACTCTTCTTTGCTTACTTGTTTAATGACCTGATTCACATAAGTACTCAGTCCTGCGACAAGAATACCTTGTGTGATTGCGGTAAAAACTGCCATTGCAATTTCCTGACCGCCTGTGACTGTAGATGTAGCGAAAACATAGATTCCGCAGACAACTACGCCCAGAAGTCCGAGGATTCCAGGAATGTACTTGTCAGCTACGGTTTCAGCCTGTTTCAGGAATACTCCCACAAAATACAGGACTACAGCTACAACCAGGAGTTCCGGTTTCACATAGTTCATAATCTGATCCATTCTATCTCACCCCTTTCATTCGCCAAGCAACTGCCCGGTATAAATTCTTGTGTATCGGCTAACAAGCCGTTTGATACTATCATCAGCGTTTCCCATGAGTTCGGGTCCGTAGGTTCTACGAAAGCCCATGCCAACCATAGACTGATGACTTTTTTCGTCAATCTGATATACTTTTGCAAGCGGATCTGTGCCTGTGGCAAAGCACTCAATCTGGACAGTCGGAACCGTGGCGCATTCGTCACCTTCAAGGTCTCCTTCTGTTAGGATGTTTCCTAACATATAAAGTCTTGCGTAGGTTTTCTTTCCAGGCGCAAGAGTTTGACTTCTATCCATTGAAAAGTTCCCTTCGCCAACTACAGGCTCAATAGCTTTATTCCAACGTTCATATATCTCAGATATTGGATTTTTTAATATTTCCGGCATTTAATCACCCTGTCTGTTCGATTATGTTTTGGCATGAAAAAAGCACCTACCTTTCTGGTAGATGCTTCGCATCTTAATTGTACAAAATATGTGTCATATGATTCCATATTTTAGTATAGGATATTCAATTTCCGAACACTTCTTTTGCAATGTGGCGTATTTGAATAATGATAGCTTCTTCTGCATGGTACATCGGCATATACGCCCTGTTACCATAAGAATGATGCTTTCGTCCACTTTCATCCACATACCACCATCCGTTTGGGTCGTAAGCATGTTTTTGGTCTGGGTAAGTACCAACACCATAATCAGCACCGGACGGTAATGGATAACTGTCCGTTCCGTAAGAAATACCGGCGCTAAACTCGATAAAAAGAACCTTGTCTCCGGAAAGTCGAACTGCTGCGCCAACGATATCGCCATGTTCGTTGTTGATAACCTCCGTGTAGTAAGAACCTTTTTCTTCAGACGGAATAGATTCCATTGTGGTCTGAATAACCTGTATCCCCTCTTGAGCCAGTTTGTCAACAAAAATCTGGTTCTTTCTTTGAATATCTTTCTGATATGCTTCCAACTGTTGAATCGCAGACCGTAAAGAACTATGGTTTAAACTGCATCGGATTATTTTTCTACTCATTGTTGCCACCGATTTTCGATATTCCATATCGGGCAACTTGTCCTTTTTGAGTATCAAGGGTTCTCTTAAGCCTGTAGTCTGGGAGAACAGTCGGGCTGTTATCTTCATTGAGAATTAATGACCCATCTTCCCCGACTTCCGGCACGACATCAATCCACAAGACGTTGCCTTCTTTTGGTTGAAATGTTCGGTCAAAAACCGTAATGTACCGGTCGTAGTCGGGAACGATTCCGGCAGACAATTCTTCTGGCGTACCGGCTGTTGCCGATACTGAAATGTTCTTCTTTTGCGGGTTTGAATAGACAAGAAGTTTATCCATTCCATTGTTTTTTTCTTTTACTGTTGAAATCCATATGGACTGTTTTTGGCGAAGTCTACCTCTCATATATGCACCCTCCATTGACAAAAATGCTTTTTTATATTATTCTCATAAAGAAATCAGGGAACGGTGTATCCCCAGATTTCATAATCTTCCAGTCCCCAGTTTCCTCAGTCCGGGGGCTTTTTTTGATTTAAAATAAATTAATTAAAGCCCCCCCTTAGTTTAGTACGCATGATAAATCTGTTTTATAAAATTTTCCACTTTTGGCGCAATAAAACGCTTATGTGCAATGTCTAAAGGATGTACCGTGTTTGCAGTACCATCTCCATTATCATCTCTGTAATAATTTTGTGCGAAATTAGTATCCCACGGTCTCAGACCGCTTTCGTGATAAAGGTCTAATACAGGGATTGACCATTTACCAGCTGTTTCAATCAAAGCATTTACGTACGAATCACACAAAGCCGACGCGAGCGCATCTTTCTGTTCCGACAAGTACCCCCATTTTGTAGGCGTGATGATTCCCATTACAACATCTGGACATCTTGTATATACACCATTGATAAAATTGTACATTGCTCCATAAAGTGTATCTGTTCCTGTATCTCCTAATGCTCCTAGTTGATTAGATATATACTCATAATCATTAAAGGAACCAAATACAGTAAGGGTTTCTGTATCTGTCGGTATAGTATCAACTCTGCTCATAAAGTTTGTACTTTTTAAATATCCAGTACCACCTTTGCCGCAATTAGTCACAGATAACCCTAATGATTCTGCAACATAATCAACATAATTTTTTGTTCCGCTCGATTCGCTGGCTAATGTTTCACTATCAGTCAAGCTGTCACCGAAAGCACACCATTTTATACCGTATAAATTATTTGATTTTTTGGTTTCAATATCAAAAATACTATATGGTACATATTTTTTAGGTAATGTATCGCCTTTTATCAGCATAATATCTGTCATTCTGCCACTACCACCAAATAATGTCATATAACATCCGCCATCTGGTATAATAAATGTTTTCGGTATGCTATCTATATATAAATGTTGTATTCTTTTTATATCAGAATCATATATACCAATAGCACCATACAACCAATTAACTGTATAAGTTTCTCCTGCCTCACACGGAATAATATCATCTATAGCATTATATCCAGCTTGTGTGACCAGCGTTGGCGGATATCCAATGGAATTCGTATAACCATATCCCTCTTTTACTTTTGATATATCAATTAAATTCCACTGTTTTAAGTTTTTTGTTTTATTATCCAAATCTTCCCTTAATGAACTAATTGCATTTCCTGTGGCTTTTGCATCGGCAATACCGCCTTCAACGGTAAGAGTTTTATCTGGCTGTGAAACATTCTGAATGTCCGTAATGGCTTGCTCTTTTGCAGAATTTACATTTTTCACCGCCTCGTCAGATGCAGTTTTGGTAATAGCTAGAAGTTGATTAATTATATCTTTGTTGTTTTCATCAAGAGATGGCTGGTCAACTTCGATTCCTTCTAAAACAGGAATTTGCGCTACGGTAGTGTTCCATTCAATACTGATATTTGAATCAGAATCTGTCTTAACAGCGCAGACAATGAATCTTATTGTTCCCATGTATCGCGCGGCGTTTTTTCCAATGACCCATGAAAATGTTATGTTATCTTCGTTTATAGAAGCATCTTCACAAATGTATTGGTCTTTTATGGAAATGTCTGGATCTACGCTACTTACATTTTCAAAGTTGATTCGAATTGAAAATTTTGATAAATCAAGATTATCCCCCACTATCTTCGGGCAAGAGAATTTAATTCGTTCTGCATTTTTATCAGATTGCACCGCCCCAACTACGATTTCTGGAGGCACAAAAATAGTTCGTGTTCTGGAGTCGATTGTGCATATTCCGTTGCTTTCTAATAATGTAGTTGTTTCTGCTGTTGAATCTGAATCCATAAGTAAATCAAGTGCTGATGTCATTTCTTCTACCCCCGTTGTGGAATCGTTATTTTATCTGATGTTATAATAAATTTACCGTTGTCTTTTATACCTGTGACCGAAACCCCAAAATAATCCCACGCAAGAGCTTTAGATGGAATTTCACATTGTCCATTTTGTACCAATATCGGATATTCTTTGTCCATCCGCCAAAAAGAAGCTGCTATCTTGCATCCATTCCATTCAGGTGAAAAAGAAAAGAACGCTTTTAAATATCCAGAAGTTCCTTTTACAAGTCCAGTAAAATCGCAACTTGGGTCTTGGTATATTTTTTGGTTTTCAACTTTAAATTTTAAAATTCTCATACAAATATCCTTTCTGTTCTGACAGGGGGCACATATATAAATTGATTTCCTAAAATATCTCTGGTCACCACAATAAGAAACGGTCTATCCTACGCCACTTTTTCCAGTAAATACGGAACAAAACGTATTGCTTCATCCCCTACAATCTCATATGCGATTTCGAAAATTTGTCTCGCTTTGTCAGCAATTAGATTAGCAATCAATTCTTCTACTTCCACCCAATTCTCACGCGGTACAAGTCTATGTAGTTCTTTAAGAAATCCGCTCGAAAACATCATTGCATGGCTTAACTCATGTAGAACTACCCTTGTGAGAAATTCGCCCGAAATAGCGTCAGAAATCCAAATAATTCTTGTATTTCCATCCGTCACAGCGCAGGTCATAGTGCCGGTACGGTCAACCAGTACTGGATTCTCAGGATGAGTGAACCGAACTTTCCATTTTTGCCCATTCATGTAAAATTGTCTTAGCACAAAACCACCACCTTTAAACTAAAAAGCCCCTGCTACATTCCTGTAACAAGGGCTTAATCTTATCTTGCTTTTAGTTCATCTGTTGAAGTAACTTAGTCAAATCAGTTTTCATCTGCTGTCTAAGGGTTGCGTCTGCATCCGACCACATCTCAGACATGGTACGGATAACATCCTGCGTGTACTCCTTCATCGAACTGTCCATCTTCTGTTTTGAATCTGCATCTTTGGAATCATGGTAATGTCTGCGATTCTCGCTGTATCTGTCATAGGCTTCACCATATCTGGACTGCTTATGGTTCATTCCATCCATTCTCATATCACTACGATCCGGATGATATCCCATGCGGTACATTTTCTGTTCAAACTCTGGATTGTTCAGATACTCGTCCATCCAGTCATCATCTTCCATGTACAGGTACGGCTTGTATCCCATACGACTTCCTCTACCCTTTGGGGCAAATCTGCCATTGGAATAACGATATCTGTCATATCCCATGCGTCCAAGGTACTTCTCTTCCTGTTCGCATTCATCCATAGCTTCTACGATTCTGTAATCTTTATCTGCACAAATCGCGCACTTTACAGCTTCCATGCAGTCCTTCAGATCGTCCCAGTCTTGAGCACTGAGATTATCGAAGCCATGTGTCTTGGCTTTTTCCATAGCCCATTTTCCCATTTCCATTGCAACTTTATGCATTACA